>BNJV01002228.1_pt1 | contig 262342 bp, 437 predicted proteins | sample 8540591 | NCBI WGS metagenome assembly BNJV01 (sample SAMD00202457, study PRJDB9452) | human saliva metagenome | host: Homo sapiens
GTTGATGTATTGCTCGTCTTTCTCATGAGAAGACATGAAATTCCGCGCTGTTTCAGAGCAGCATCGATTCGTTCAAGAAAACTCACGAATTGACTGAAAAACAAGTACCTGGTGGCCTGCAGGAACGATTTGTTCCAGGTGCGAACACAGCAGATCAATCTTTTGCAGAGACCGACCCCTCGTAGCGCTCATCGACAAGAGCCGGATCAGGAAAGCTGTCGCAGCCGTGTGAGCGCAGCAAGAACTTCAAATCGCCCTTGAGATCCTTCATTGTTGAGCTGAGTACGAAGGAGCCGAGCACGCTCACGAGTGAGGTAGCGGTCGCAGATCTGGCGTTGCTCGCCCTTCTAAGGGAACGGGAAGTAGTGTTTCGATGCGATCAGAAGTTCAGGTGTCGACTTCTTCTTTCGTACGGCGAAGAAGGATGAATGGAGCAATCAGCGTATGCAAAAGTTCTAAAGCGCTGTCTTGCTGAGGTCCCTTCAATGGGTCGCCGGAATTTCTCATTGAAGTGCGCATGCGTCGACAGGAGCCAGGGACGCTCAAAGACATCAGTGCCCACGGGTCCTCAGTGAATTTTTCAATGGGAGTTCCGCTGACGCAAATTCGCCAGGGAACCTGGGTTCTTTCACACTTCGATAGAGCGATCGTGCGCGGTTCTTGAGAACCTGCGCTGCCATCGATGACGAGTCCACTGAGCGAGTGCGCTCCACAAACAGGTGGTCCATTCGGAAGAGTGTGTGAAGTGATGACGATGTTGGATTGAGGGATGCCATCCCAAGCGTGCGGATTTCGCTGATGCGAGGCGCGAAGCACGCACGTCCTGAGCTGCGGAAAAACAGCTCGCGGCTTCATCTGCCCAGCTTGAAATGACGCTGGTCGGAACAAGAATCAAGACAGGTGATTCAAGACTTCCTTCCTCGCGAAGAGCATCGTGCTGCGAGGACCTGCCTGGTTTTCCCAGTCCCATGTCGTCGGCAGTGCATCCAAAACCAGAGGAAATCCGGCTGTGAAGCCAGTTACGACCTTCAAGCTGATGGGCGAGAGACGCGGGTCTTGATCGTGATCCGTATGGGACTGTGCGCGCTTAAGCTCAAGTTGTTTTAGGGCCTGAGTGTCGGAGCGCCATTGCAGGTCTCTCTTGTCGCGACATCAACTGTCTGGCTCAGTCTTTCCCACAGCCCAAGTTGTGAAGTATGAAGACGAATATCATCAATCGAACGCGATCGCGTCAGTTGCGCAGCTCCGCGAGCAGGACGCGAAGACGTTCGACGTCCAACACCTTCAAGGCGCGCCCATCGTCCGTCTAACACGAATGTATTCTTCACCTGAAGAAAGTGCCTTCAAAACTCGTGAAATCTGGAATTTCAGTTATCCAACTTGGATCAGCGACGTGAAGCCCCCACCAATCCGGAGAATCTGTTGCCTTCGATAGCGGCAGTAACAGTCGCCGCCTCTTCAGCTGAGGTTAATTTGCCTGAGGCTGTCGTCGATATCCCAATGCACCGATGAGGCGGCCACGTTCCAATCTCCTGTATGAAATGCGGGGACTTGAGGGAGAGCGGAATGAAAGGCCCTGTGGACACTTGGATGAAGCGACGCCGAGGCGAAATAGCGTCGTAGAGAGCGTGCGCATCATTAGAGTCGCGCTTGAATATCCTGATCAAGCTGTGAAATCTTTTGTCTGGAGACAAAACGACACGGAAACAGTTTATTTCTGAGGTGATATTCCAGCGCCCATTCGATCTGCGCATACACGCGGTTTTGGGATGCAAAATGATGTGGAGCTTCGGCTGGCAGCTTTTCTACAGGAAAGGTTCCGTCGATGAGATGCACTCAAAACGCTCGCGCAATAGTGGCAGCCATTTGAACAGGAAATCTCAATGCTTTTAGTCGGGATCTGAACGATCTGATCGGCAGCACTTCATCATCGATATCCTCGTCACTTATTGTTCCCCATCACCGCCGTCACAAAGGTCAGCGACATATGCGGAGCTCGCCGAGGAAAAGGGATTTCTTCGTCTGTTCTGGTGACATAGTGGCGGCGATACGTGAGCTCAAGACTCTTCTCAGTAGATTCATGTCGATCACGAGGCGTGACGAGCTGAGTTCGAAGTGAAATCTCTGAAACTGCGGTGTTAAAAGAGTGATTCCCCCGCATTGAAGTCGATATATGCCGATCGCGGCGCCTGCCGTGCCAAAGAATCCAGGCAAACGTCGTATCCCGTTGAGATATATGCCCCTGTAATTTTCCGGCTGCCTGGTAGAGGCGACGGAGAAGTTCAGCTGCTCAGGTGCTAGAGCATCAATAACCCCACCCCAGCGTGACTGCGCCAATTCCGCCCAACTCAACCTGCGCGGCGGTAGGTGGTCTGTGCTCAAACGCACTGGAGTCAACCACACCGGGTCTGCGGGATCATGCGCGTCAATCACAAGGCCCTAAGGACTCTCCTCCGTCCGTTGAAAGCAGGATCTCAAGATCACGGTTCCATGCCGGTTGACGCGTACGGTCCTCACGTCGCGGAGAACACATTGTCCATCGCGCACTGGTAAAGCTGCAGTGAGCGCAGTCGCCGTTTAGAAAACACGCACATTTCAGGCGTAGATGCGGAAAAGGTAAGGGAAGCGCATATTCGATCTCGCTTCGATAGGACACACCTTTTGCACGTACCCGCGCCCAGACGCGCTGGTCTTCCCATGTCACGTCGTGAAACGTCACCGCGTTTGAATGCAAAGCTGCCGCTGTGCCCATCAGAGCATGACCGACGATACCGTTGCCCCTCCTCGCCACGGGAGAGCAGCGCTGCACGGATCGGTGACGTGTCCATCTCTTCAGGATAATCCACACTCAAAAGAAGCCTCACATCTCATATCCCACGAGGCTCCACCCATGATGGTTCCACATCAAAAGCAGATCTGGAGAAGAATCAGACTTCACTCGAAGGTAATGAGTCTGCGGGTCATGGGACATATCCTCGGCTGGTTCAGACCACCATTGCTGAGGGGTACAGCCCATGGCCCATCTCCAGGACAGAACGTGATATCGCGTATCTCTTCTCCCAAAGGCACAGACTTTTTACGTCTTGAGGGCTTTTGCTTGTCAAAGCAGATCGTCCATTAACACGTACATCTAGCTCTTTCAGACCCCCTTCGGCCTTTCCATAGACCTCCGCTGGATATGGATAGACACACTAGCCTTGATAGAGCGTCTTCGATTCCTCCTTCAAGACAAGTCACTTGTTCTTTTTCTTTTCTCTTTCATCAACAGAGCAGAATCCTGCGCGTTGAGTGGGTGAATATCCGGAAGGATACGAGGAATACGAATGGCATTTTCACCTTTATAGGCACAAATTTTCTGCAGAACAGAATCACGTTGAGATGACTCACCTGCCCGCCATAAAGCTCGTGAAGCCCCACACGCTCGCAGTGCTCAGCCCGCACATTCACGCGTACAAAGCCCTGCTCACTTTCAGAAGCAGACAACCAAGCAACCAACTGCCATCGAATTCGATCGGCAATTTCATCTTCCTCTCCGTCTATCCCCCACCATTGCCGTTCATAAGATTGCGATGCAGAATCTTGAGCACTCACAGCGATACTGGAACAGCGCAGTCCACGAGAATCCAACTTCTCGCAGATTTGATGTGCTAAGCGTCGCGCACAAAATGTAACTTGCTCCTCGCGTTCAAGGCTCTCTCACATTCTTCTTCCACTTGAAGATCGTCGAGAAGAATCTCTCTTCAGGAAGCTATAGATCTTTTCCCGTGAAGAGTTCCCCACATGTTTTCCAATGCTGCCAAAACGCGAATACAGGGCAGCAGATCCCATTTTCCGAATATCGATTCTCTTGTAATCCCAGCAGAATGACACGTCTGTACGAACTGAGAAAGTGCGCTTTTGCTGTTTTGGTGGAAAAAGAGAAAGGCACTGATGGACTTCGAGATGATCAAGAAAATCTTGAGTGTCTTCTGGGCAGAATTATGCCGCGCCTGGCCGCGCCATAACTTGCAAGAGGTCCAGAAGCTATTCCAACATTGCTCTCTGAACTGGTGCAATCTGAAATAGCATCAACAAGATTTTCAGCTAATTGCGCTTCCCCCTGCTCCAGCGAGCAGCTCCAGCAGCCGGAGCCCAGGCAAGCCCCGGATAAATGCAGGCTATTCGAGCGATCCACTGCTCGCATGCCCGCAAAAATTACTTCAAACGAAGAAATTTCCCGGCGCATATCGAATGGAAGAACTAAAAGATCAGGGCATAAATACCGGGCCATCGATACTTTCATCCCCTGCCTGACACCACATTTTCGAGCAGGCGGAGTGACGACCCGTATATATCCTCCTGTTTCAATTGCACCATGAGTTCCGGGAGGAATGTCAACAACCAAAGAATTCACAGGCCAATTAGGGATCCACACCATGACATAGCGCATATCAAACAGCCTTTCGTCTTTCATAGATTTGATCGCACCAGAGCCTGCTCATCCCTCCCCACGAGACAGCAGTAAAAGTGCAGCTCTTTCTGACGTACTTGAGCGCCGAGACGACGCATATCGCCAATCTCTAGGGACACTTTCCGAGATAAAGAACCCTGTAGTGAGGAAGGAGTAAAAGAGACGATGCGCGCGTCTGCCGCGGAGGATGGAACATGCACGCAACGCGCAAGATCAAGGCCTTGCTTGGCGGCGTATTCCCATCCAAAGTCATCAGCACCTATGAGGGCACAGGAGTTTTCTCATCGGTGAGCGCCACTAAAATTCAGGGTCAACAGCGAGTAGTTATCCCTGAATTCCACACACCCGCATACAACTTGATACACGTTCCCAAGACGCTTGGTTTTGCTCAATCCCCAAACGAGTTTCAACATCATTTCAAAACCTGGCGGGCAATATCTAGACGCGTCACACAACCACCCTCAATCGAACAAGTGTTCTATTAGTGTATGTGGCTCCGCCTCATTTGACGTCCACTTTTGATCCACTTCGAGAAGTGAAAGAATAACGCCATGCATCTCTTTGACCGCCCGGCCGCCCCGAATCCTTATGACGCTTTGCCGCCGACCCAGACTTTTACTCTTGAATCCAACGACCTGACTGACGGCATGTCCCTTCCCTTGCTCCATAGCGCGCAGGGAGGAAACGTCTCACCACATCTGCAATGGAGCGGATTCCCTCAAGAAACAGAGAGCTTCTTTGTTTCTTGTTTTGACCCAGATGCCCCCGACCCTTCAGGCTTTTTGGCATTGGATGATCGTCGATCTCCCCTCTTCATGCACTTCCCTTGCCCAGGGGGCTGGGCGCTCAGATCTTAGAACTCGATGGAAGCGCCTTCCATCTACGCGGAGACCACGGCGATCATTCCTACTTCGGAGCAGCACCTCCAGCGGAGATCGCGCACACCGTTACATCTTTTCGGTCCACGCACTTGATGTCCCCACCTTGCAATGTGATGACGAGATCTCTTTTGGCGATGTACTCGTTCCTCGCAATCGAGCATTCCATCGCCCGCGCCACTTTGACCGCTACTTTCTACTCCCACTGAACCGACATGCTTCACATCATTTTTCTTGAACCTGAAATCCCCGGAAACAGCGGAGCTGCAATCCGCTTAGTAGCCTGCACGGGAGCCTTCCTTCATTTGGTCGAGCCCCTGGGATTTGATATGTCCGATACCAAGCTCGGCGCGCAGGCTTGGATTACCACGACCTCGCACATGTCAAAGTCCATCACACCTTCGATGAGGCTCTTGCAGAGGTTCCAGGGAGGATCTGGGCTTTCACCGGACACGCATCACGCCACTACAGCGACATCACCTACGCCGATGGCGATGGGCTTTTTTGGCCGAGAATCCGTTGGCTTTGCCTGATTGGGCGATGTCTCACCCTCGAGGTCAACGAGTGCGTGCGCATCCAGATGCGCGAAGGCATCCGCCTCTCTCAACCTTGCAAAATTCCGCTTCCATTGCCCTATACGAGGCCTGGCGCCAGCTTGGCTTCCCCGACGGAGTTTAGTGTTTCGCCCCTGTTATTTTTGACGAACGTAGCTCAATCCGGACGCTCAACTTGCTCGAGCGAGCTCAACGATCCTGCGCGGATTCGATAACCACATCCAGATAGCACCGATGAGCGCAACAGCAAGCGGAAGGTAGGATAGTCACTCCCAAAACGAGTTCACGCATTTTCACCAGAGCAGCGCGACAGATGATTCTAGGCTAATCCACAGACCAGTGGCGATAAGCCCTAGAGCAATCATGCACCAACCAAGGATGCGCATGCGTCGCCCGTATGCGTCAAGGCAACGGCGGCAATTACATAAATAAGACCGATAAAAGATGGCGGTGAAGCGTACCCACAGTGGCACATCACGGCGATGATACGCATCGACAACGGCCAAGGTAGTAACAGCAAGACTGAACAACCAGTACAGAGCGATGACAAGTCGACCAGAACCACGTGACGGTGGCCGGTTATCTTGAGACTGCTCGTGTGCTGCTTCGCTCACTTCTCCTCCTTCGTTTAGTGCCACAGTAGTTGTTTATCCTGAGAAAGCTCGTCATTTTCGACTGCGCAACATGTGGGCTGTCTAACCGATTAAGCAGCCAATTTCTCGCGGACAAAATACAGTGACTAGTGGGAGAATAGGACCTAAGTCGGACATTGAAGGTCCGTTCTCTTCGCCATCAAGGAGTGGAACACGTGAGCGAGTTCGTATACGACCTCGTCATCCTCGGTGCAGGTCAGGCGGCTATGCTGCGGCTTTACGCCGCCTCCCAGTGGGATTGAAAGTTGCCCTCATCGAAGGTGACAAGGTTGGTGGAACCTGCCTCCACCGTGGCTGCATCCTCCAAAGGCTGTTTACACGCAGAGACTGCCGATGCGATTCGCATGAGTCCGTGATACCTTGGAGTCCAAGCTACTGCAAGGAATCGACATGGCCAAGGTTGCAGTATCGCGATTCCATTATCAACAACTTTTCCGAGGCGTTCAGGGCTCGCTCTCTTCGCGCGGCGTTGACGTGATCGAGGGCTGGGACGACTCGCTTCCCCTGACACCATCGAAGTCACTGGCCGCCGCATCGTCGGCCGGAACATCATTTTGGCAACAGGCTCTTACTCACGTTCAATTCCTGGACCTCGATATCAGCGGCCGAATCATCACATCGGATCAAGCACTCCAAATGGAGTGGGTCCGCAGCGTGCAGTTGTTCTTGGTGGTGGCGTTATTGGCCTCGAGTTTGCCCTCTGTGTGGCGTTCTTTCGGCGCGGAAGTCACCATCATCGAGGCGCTTCCACACCTGGCGAATAACGAAGACGAAGCCGTTTCCAAGCACCTTGAACGTTCTTTCCCGCAAGCGTGAATCGCTTTCCACACTAATACGCGTTTTGTAAGCGCCACTCAGGATGATTTTCGGCGTTCACGTTGCAAACTGGAAGATGGCAAGACCTTTGATGCAGATGTTCTCCTGGTTGCCGTCGGACGCGGTCCCGTCACCGAAGGGCTCGGCTTTGAAGAGGCCGGTATTCGCATGGAACGTGGCTTCGTCCTGACCGACGAACGTTTGCACACCGGAGTTGGCAATATCTATGCAGTCGGAGATATCGTTCCGGCCTTCAGCTCGCACACCGCGGCTTCCTCCAAGGAATGTTTGTCGCTGAAGAGATTGCTGGCCTCGCCCCCAAGCTGATGGATGAGTCCGGTATCCCGCGCGTAACCTTCTGTGAGCCTGAAATCGCTTCTGTTGGCCTGACCGAAAAGCAGGCCCGCGAGAAGTACGGCGACCGTGTGCGCACTGTCGAATACAATCTCGCTGGTAACGGAAAGTCCAATATTCTTGGAGCGACTGGCCTTCATTAGTTAGTCTCCGTAGAAGGCGGGCCGATTGTCGGATTCCACGGCATCGGTGCGCGCATCGGTGAGCAGGTCGGAGAAGGCGAGCTCATGGTCAACTGGGAAGCCTACCCCGAAGATCTCGCAGCGCTGATCCATGCCCACCCGACGCAAAACGAAGCTATTAGCGAAGCAGCGATGGCTCTGGCTGGTAAGCTCTCCACGCACACAACTGACCAGCCACCGACAAGGAGAGATTGAACATGGCAACCGCAGTGATCATGCCCGCTTTGGGTGAGTCGGTAACAGAAGGCACCGTCACCACCTGGCTGAAATCCGTGGGCGATACCGTCGCACTCGATGAGCCCTTAGTCGAGGTTTCCACAGATAAAGTGGACTCTGAAGTTCCCTCCCCAGCAGCGGGCGTTCTTCTGCAGATTCTCGTTGCAGAAGATGAGACCGTTGAGGTCGGCACACAGCTGGCCGTTATTGGAGATCCTTCCGAGGCCCTCAAGATGGCCCTGCGCCACAAGAAAGCGCTCCCGAGCCCACCTCTTCCGCTCCCATCGAAGCACCTGTTTCGGCTCCTCGCTCCGGCTGCCTCGTCGCCAGTCGCCGGAAACCGGGAGGTACTTATGCCGGCATTGGGTGAGTCCGTCACCGAAGGCACCGTCACCACGTGGCTGAAGTCCTCGGCGATGCCGTTGAACTCGACGAGCCTCTGGTTGAAGTTTCGACCGACAAGGTAGATTCAGAGGTTCCTCCCCGCCGCTGGTTTCCTAGCAGAGATCCGCGTAGCCGAAGACGATACTGTCGAGGTGGGCACTGTCTTGGCTGTTATTTCTGCTCAGGCACCCACGGGTAGCGCTGCGCCTGCTCAGCCGGTCGCGCCCGCAGCAAGCGCGCGTAGCACCGGTTGCAGCCTGCTGCTTTTGCCCGGCAGCTCCCGCAGCACCCTGCGCCTGTCGCACCTACGCCGAGCGCACCTGCTCCGGTCAGCCCGTTCCCGACTGTGGCCTCGTTGGCTGAAACCGCAGCAAAGGGCGAACTTGCCACCCCGGCACCTGCTGAAGTGACAGCTACCGGCTATGTCACGCCGATCGTGCGCAAGCTTGCCCGCGAAGCAGGTATCGACCTTGCTGAGATCACGGGCGGCGGTATTGGCGGACGGATCCGCCGCGAGGATGTCGAGCTGCGATTGCAGCACGAAAGGCTGCTCAGGCTCAGCAGGCACCTGCTAGCCCAGCGCCCTGCACCAGCGGTTCAATCTGCAGCATCGGCAGGAGAAAACGTCTTTGCCGGCCGTGAGGCTTCAGCTGCGCGGAACAACGGAAAGATGTCACGTTTGCGACAGACCATCGCCCGTCGCATGGTTGAGTCACTGAGCACCGCTGCACAGCTCACAACGGTCATTGAAGTTGATGTCACTAAGATCGCTGCTCTACGTGCGCGCGCCAAGGATTCTTTCGCGCAGCGTGAGAATACCAAGCTCACTTTCCTGCCGTTCTTCGTCAAGGCAGCTACCGAAGCTCTGCGCTTCCACCCAAAGGTGAACGCAACGATCAACGACAAGGAAGCAACCTACTTCGATCACGAGAATATCGGCATTGCAGTCGATACCGAGCGAGGCCTTCTCGTCTCCGGTCATCAAAAGGGAGCCCAAGAGCTTTCCTTGGCGGACATTTCTCGGTCGATCAACGACCTTGCAGCACGCACACGTGAGGCGACCATTGGCGCGGACGAATTGTCCGGTTCAACCTTTACGATCACCAACACCGGTTCGGGCGGCGCTCTCTTCGACACACCGGTCCCTCAACATGCCTGAAACAGCAATCATGGGTGTTGGGATCATTGTCAAGCCTCGTTGTAGTTAAGGATGCACTCGGCAACGATTCCATCGCTATCCGCTCGATGGTCTCACCTGTCGCTGTCCTCATGACCACCGCTTGGTCGATGGCGCCGACGCATCGCGTTTCTGATGGACGTCAAGCGCCGTCTCGAAGAAGCTGCATTTGAATCAGAACTGGGTCTGTAAACCTAACTGATTTCAAATGGCGGTGGGCAAGCTGATGCTTGCCCACCGCCTTTTATTTCACTGCGTCAGAAACAGTGTCTGTATCTAGCGATCAACGTTCGAACATGAGAAACTGTCAACCGGTATGCGAGGTTGCGTCGCCTCGCGACGCGCTCAATATCCATGCTCATCAGTATCGATAGAAAAGCTCGAACATGTTCAAAAATCTCTTCAAGAAGACCGATCCCAAGCGCCGTCGTGTTGGTGTCGCAGCTGCAGTCGGCATTTTAGGCGGTATCTTCTCGGCAATCGTCAAGTCTCGGCTGGAAGTTCCTTTCCCTCCGCGCACTCCTGAGCGCAATGCCACAAATCCTCCTCAGATGCTTTTGCAGCAGCTTGAATGACCTCGGATCAGGTGCACACCACCGTCAGCTTCAACGGCAACGATAACTTGCCGATCTACTCCTTCATCATCCACTTCTCTTTTGCGATTATTTTTCGCCCTGTTCTACTGCATCGTTGCAGAGTACTTCCCCGGCATTAAGCTCTGGCAAGGTGCAGCATTCTGCCTCTTGGTATGGATCGGTTTCACCCGATTCTCATGCCACTGATGGGTACCGTTCCCTCCCCTTCCCCTGGGTTGAGGGCGGACAAAGTTGGGCCGAGCACTTCTCAGAGGCCTTGGGGCACGTCGTATGGTTGTGGTCGATCGAAATCGTTCGTCGCGATATTCTGCAATCGAATCACACACGAGCCTGATGCAGAGGTTCCTCTTCCCGAAGCAACCCGCTGATCATCAAAGTTTGAGGGGTGTGAAGCTCACAACGAGCTTCACACCCCTCTTTGTATTCTTTTGAGTGAGAAAAACCCGCTAACATTGGAGCTGTTATGAGCGAGAAAAGTACACTCAGAAGAAACGGCGTTTTTATCACAACTTGATGGACGCCTTCCGTATTTGTCAACGAACCCTACCCGTGGGTCGGATGGCTCATGGCCGGTGTTGTTGTGGTTGCAACCGCATTGGGCGTGCTTGCAGCCGCCCTGACACATTCAGGCTGGTTCTCGCTACTTTCCTGGGCTTCTTAATCGGCGTTCTCATTGCGACATTCATTCTGTCTAACCTGACCGACCGCGCAACCCTATGCACAAGTCGAAGGACGTGTTGGCCAGGTATATGTCGCTATTAGCCGTATTCGCAATGGTTGGATTGTCAATGAGCAGCCGATTGCTGCTAATGCCGAGCAGGACCTTGTCTGGCGCCTCGTCGGACGCCCCGGAATTGTTCTTATCTCAGAAGGCCCAAGTTCTCGAGTCCGTCCCTTCTCGAGCAAGAACGCAAGAAGTGGCAGCCTCATGCGTAATGTCGCCATTACGACAATCCAGGTAGGTACCGGTAAAGGCCAGGTGCGCCTCGCCAATCTGCTTCGCGAACTTCGTAAACTCAAGAAGAATCTGACGCGCGACGAAGTCCCCTTGGTTAATCAGCGTTTGAGCGCTCTCGACGAGGCGTTCAGCCCCGATTCCTAGGGAATTGATCCCGCTCGGGCTCGCCCCAATCGACGCGCATTACGAGGACGTTAAACACGCTGAGGCCTGCAGACCACCGGTTTTGCAGGCTTCACTTTTCGATGTCGATGTCACCCCTGACACATTATGCATAATATGCATCGTAATGTATGGTTATTGCATTAGACGTTCAGAGAGACATCATGAAGACAAAGATTATTGCAATTCCATCCGTCCTAGCCCTAAGCGCACTGAGCATTACCGCTTGTTCAAATCCCTGATGAAAAGCCTGCCGCAGGCACCTCATCAAGCTCGCAGACAAGCAGTGACCTGAGCTTCGACACTTCATCAATCCAGGCCGTTCCAGAAATCGAGGCCTTGGTTCCCGAATCAGTCAAGAAAGCTGGCACCTTGAAGAACGGCGCATCGATCGACTACGCGCCCGCAGAGTTCTTCAAATCCGATGGGAAAACTTACCCACTGGGTATGACGTGAATATGGCTGATGCCATCGCCACGTTATGGGCCTCAAAGGTAGCAACCACTGAACACGCAGAGTTCGCCACGATCATTCCCTCGCTGGGATCAAAGTTTGATGTCGGCATTTCAGGTTTCACCATTACCGCTGATCGTGAAAAGGAAGTTAACATGATCAGCTTCATTGAAACAGGGACGGCATTCGCTGTTGCAAAAGGAAACCCCAAGCACTTTGATCCCACGCATGTATGCGGAACAACTGTTGGAGTCCAAAACGGCACCTTCCAATTTGACTACATCACCCAGCTGTCCAAGGAGTGCACCGATAAAGGTGAAAAAGGCCGTAACAATCATGCCCTCACGACCTTCAGACTCGATATCGCTGTCCGCGTGGCGAGCGGACAATACGATGCGACTCTCGCAGACTCCCCCGTAATTGGCTACACGATCGAGCGTTCAGAAGGATCCTTGGAACAGGTTGGTGATGTTGTTGAATCAGCGCCACAGGGGATCATCGTTTCAAAGATAACGAACAGCTCACAAAAGGCGATTCAGGCGGCCGTCCAGTACCTGATGGATACACGAGTTACGTTGAAAAGATCCTATCGACCTACGGGTCAAACCAAGGAGCACTCAAGACTGCCCAGATCAATCCGCAGGTCTGACCGTCACCTTCATCAAGCTTGAGGTAATCACATTATGTCTATACAGACCAAAGACGGCGTCAAACTCATTCAGTCAAAGCCGGTTTTTCACCTGAGCCGCTGGAGTTGGCGCCATCATCGTGAGGGTTAATGGCGCTGGGGCATGGCTTATATTCTCGTAACAAACCCGCAATTCAGGTGGGATGTTGTCTGGAGGTGGCTATTTTTCAAAAATGATCGCGACAGGCCTGTTCATGACGATCGTTCTAACCGTTTTGTCCATGACTTTAGGGCACGGCACTAGCGATCACCATGGCTGTTATGCGCCAATCAATTAACCCGGTCTTACGAGGAGCGGCCTCTGCCTACATCTGGTTTTTCCGTGGAACACCCTATTTACACGCAGTTGATCTTCTGGTCTCTATTACCGACCCTCTACCGGACAATTACTCTGGGAATCCCCGGAACAGAAATAGGTTTTAGCCTCGAAACTCGCGCATGGTTCACTCCTTTCTGGATGGCATTCATCGGCCTTGACTCAACGAAGGCGCCTACCTCGCTGAGATTATTCGAGCCGGCATCCTCTCAGTCGATCAAGGGCAGTGGGAAGCAGCGACTGCGCTGGGGATGAATCGCGGGAAAATCTTCCGTCGGATCATCTTGCCTCAGGCGATGCGCGTGATTGTTCCTCCATTGGGAATGAAACTATCTCGATGCTCAAGACGACTTCTTTTGGTCAGCGCAATTCCTTACACCTTGGAATTGACCTTCGTGGCTAACCAAAAAGGGCAAGAACTTTTCCAACCGGTGCCTCTGCTCATCGCGGCTGCGATCTGGTATCTGATCGTCACAAGTATCCTCATGCGAATTCAGAGCCGCATTGAGCATCACTTTGGTAAGGGCTTTGACTCGACATCACCTGGAGACATGACTTTCATTGAGGTAACCCCACGACAGACCAAAACCGCGCTTATCCACATCGACAGCGTTCACAAGTTCTTTGGTGACCTCCATGTCCTCCGTGGAATCAACCTCGATATTGCCAATGAGAGGTTTGTGTCATCATGGGGCCATCTGGATCAGGTAAATCGACTCTGCTTCGTTGCTTAAACCAGTTGGAAACGATATCTGCCGGGGAAATCCTGATTGATGGTGAGCTTCGGTTACAGAAAGGATCCAAATACCGGCGTCTCATCACGACCTGACGGATCAGCAAATCGCTGCCCAACGCTCGCAGATCGGCATGGTGTTCCAACGCTTCAACCTTTTCCCGCATATGACTGCACTAGAGAACGTGATGGAAGGCCCGATCCACGTCTTGGATCGGGAACGCAATGAAGTAAGAGAAGAAGCACAGGAATATTTGGAATTGGTCGGTTTAGGAGATCGGCTCAACCATTATCCTTCGCAGCTCTCGGGTGGCCAGCAACAGCGTGGCAATCGCTCGCGCACTCGCGATGAAACCGGAACTCATGCTCTTCGATGAGCCGACTTCAGCTCTCGACCCCGAGTTAGTTGGCGAGGTACTGACAGTTATGCAAAACCTCGCGCAGGCGGGAATAACAATGGTTGTCGTTACCCATGAAGTTGGTTTCGCGCGAGAGGTCGCCGATCACGTCGTCTTTATGGATGGAGGAACAGTTGTTGAAGAGGGAACACCAGAGCAAGTAATTATCAGTCCTCAAAGCCCTCGTACGCGAGAATTTTTCTCTAAGGTCTCTAAGGAAAAATTGATGTCTGATGATGTTTCGGAGGTCGCGCCCGACAGCTTGGGCCTCCGGAACATCGATTGGCATCTAATCGCGATTGACCGACGACTCTAAAGTCCCAGGTATTCAAAGACTGAAAGCATCGCTGAGCCTTCTGCCTGCGCGATTCCGGTAGCAATATGTGCCATACCATCCTCCGCTTGGGCAGACATCGAAGTTGCGACGAGAGCGTCAAGGACTCGACTTGTCCTCCACTCATCCCCTACCCCGATCTGATCGATGTAGCCTTCCTTCCAGCCGAGCGCGGCCCAATCTTGCTCATACTTTGACGACAATACGAAACCCGCAATACGGGGGCGATCGGAGCGCCGGTCGACGGCAATGAAGGACCATTCTGGCACGAAGGAGCTTGTCCCATGGTCCATTGCTCTTCAGTCATGGCCGAGATGCCCTGTTGCTGGGCTATGGAGTTTGCAGCCTGACGCAATTCCTCGTCCCACTGTGGGCTCCATTGCTCGATGGAAATATACGAGCCAAGCGAAGGAATAACAGGAAGAGGGCGCAGCTTCGCTCGCAGATCGTAGTATGTGCGTTCCCAATGGAAGCCTTGATTTTCAGTGCGCCTTCAAGATCGTCTTGCCAGTTTTCAACATAGCTGACAATCGCACGGGCACTGTTTCCTTCATAGCGCCCAAGCATCGCTTTCGCTGACAGAATTTGCGATCAACTAAGGCGCCCCAAGCCCGGTGCGACGAAAATCAGGATCGACTCTCCTTGGCATAGACATTCAATGCGTCCAGAGGCACGCAATCGTGTCTCAGGACGAGGCTACCATCCGCCCCGAAGCCATTCCTTTCGTTGCTATTCCAACGATTCCTCTCCATTGAGTGGAGGAAGAAAGCATTTCAGCAACTTCAGCTAATGCTGTGCGATACGGTGGGTTATCACGAGCTCCATGCGCGCAAATAGTGCGCCGAGTGCAGAAGATCGTCCTCGGTGAGAAGACGCCACGTAGTGCCGTGATGTTCCGGAGGAAAGGGCGGGATGCTGTCCTGATTTTCCTGCGAGGTTGAAATGAAACCATTCAGTACCGCACTTCTACTGATCAATACTGTAAAAGACACGGGTGCGATCATTTACAAATCCAAGATGTCTCATAAACAGATTGAGCATGCGTTGACTCTTCGGATCCGCATCGATCCCAATATCTGTTCATCCCATCGTGAGCAGCAGCGCGAGTCGAAGCGGAAATCAGCGCCGAGGCAATACCTTTCCCGGTGATCTGCAGGGACGCCGATGGTGTTGATATAAGCTTCGAGGCGCCCGTGGGCAATCCAGCTTTCCGCAGACCGACCGGCCATATAGTACCCACAAATCTGCCCCTCATCGCTAAGCGCAACGAAGGACCAGCGATCCCTCATAGTCTTCAAGCAGCGGTTCCACCAGAAGTCTCTAGCCTCAGTCAGAGGGGTGATCGCTAAAACTTCTGAGTGCACCCGATGCAGTTGAGAAAATGAAAACCTCACTCATCGGGCAGATCTTTATATTCTCAGGGACCGAGCAGATGCTCTGAACCTTCAAGATCTCGGTACATGACTTGGAACTATGTGCTTAGCGTAAAAACCAGCAGCAATGTAGAGACGTCGACGGTCCGTCATGTGCCCATCAACCCAGTTGGCAATCGAAGCCTGCAGAGTGGATTCCGCGCCGATATTCGACAAGCATCTGGCGCGCACGGCCATCTTGCCAGTGAAGAAGAGAACGACTCGACTCCATGGCCTCGCCACAGAGGATGAATGACAGCGTTGACGATCGCAACCGCGGCCTCGGTAACCCCGGTCAATACTTTCACGCTCCCAAGCGCAACAATGCCATGATCCCTGGGCGATTCCCACGATCACCTCGAGAGGGAAGCCTTACGGTGCTCCCAATGCCAGGTCCGCAATCTCCTGCGAGGATGTCCGGAAGATCGCGTCATCCTCTTTCTCAACTTCGCGGATCAAATCGGCAACCGCACCTAGATCCCGATGGGATCAAAGGCCGCCACCGCAAAACCGAGGTGAGAACCTGGGAAAGAGACTACCTCAGGCGGCTTTAAACGCTCCGCAAGTCCATTCATAGGGAATATTCTACGGGAAAGCGGGTCCTCAGTCCTAGTTAATATCTATGCGCAACGCCCTAGGCATCAATACGGTCACGATCGATACCCGCAGCCTCTTCGACAATGAAATCACGACGAGGACCAACAACTTGCCCCATGAGAAGTTCAAAGACGTCTTCGGCGCGGCGAAGAGCTTCCTCATCTTTCAAGTGTGATGCGCCTAAGGAGCGATGCGCACGATCCATTGTCGTTTCTGCCAACTGATCGGCGTCCATTTCGCCGAGGCCTTTGTAGCGTTGGATCGGCTCTTTCCAACTGCGTCCTGCTTTCCGCAAAGCAGCAAGCTGGCGATGGAGTTCGTCTTCAGAATAGGTATAGATGAACTCTCGTCCTTTTCGCCCCTTTCCAGCCACTTCAATCTGTGTAGAGGGAGGAACGGCTGCATAAACTCGTCCTGCTTCGACCATCGGACGCATATAGTGGAAGAAGAGTGCCAGGAGAAGCGTGCGAATATGCGCTCCATCAACGTCCGCGTCAGTCATCAAAATGACTTTGCCGTAGCGAGCCTGTTCAAGGTCGAAGGTACGTCCAGAACCGGCGCCGATCACCTGAATAATGTTCGCGCATTCAGCATTAGCGAGCATATCGGCAGTCGAGGCCTTCTGGACATTGAGGATCTTCCCTCGAATCGGGAAAAAGCGCCTGGTACCGTGAATTACGTGCTGCCTTTGCGGTTCCAAGCGCCGAGTCGCCCTCGACAATAAAGAGCTCGGTCTGTTCGACATCTTCTGCTCGGCAATCTGCAAGTTTTGCAGGAAGAGAAGAAGTCTCCAAGGCGTTTTTACGACGGGAAATTTCTTTTTGTGAATGCGCGCAGAGACACGCGCTTTCATTTCTCCAACGACTTTGTCCAAAAGTGCGCTGGTTTGCTGCTTATCGTCGCGCTTGAGGAAGCAAACTTTCGCTCGAGCCAGTCGCCGACCACGCGGGCAACAACTGCAAACAGAATCTGCGGCGTCCCCCAAAATTTCCTTTGTTTGCCTCTCAAACCGAGGTTCGGGGAAACGAACAGTGACAACCGCGGTCAAACCAGCTAATACGTCGTCTTTCTCCAGGACGACCGTCCTTAGCCGAGACTTTCAGTTTGCGCGCATTTTTATCGACCTGGGCGCGAAGTACCTTTCAAAACGGCTCTGTTCAAAGCCCACAACGTGGGTTCCGCCCTTAGCGTCGCGATGATGTTAACGAGGATTGAAGCTGTGCCTCGTAGCCAATTCCCCCATCGCAGAGCACAGTCAACTTCACACGTGCGTTCAGTTTCAACGGCCTTCAAATGACCGCTTTTCAGGATCCAATGCTTGCACAGTTTCCGTAAAGGTACTCTTCACCTTGAATGTGCCAGGTATCCGTCACAGGTCCATCAGTAGCGAGCCAATCAACAAAATCGACAACGCCCCCGTCGAAACGTGGAATGATTCGTGAATCGTTTCTTCGCCACGTTCATCAAAGCAATTGATCGTCAGACCAGGAACCAAGAAAGCCGTTTGGTGGCCCTGAGCAAGAAGAGTGTCCCAGGTAAAGCCTTCATCTGAAGGGAAAATCTGATAGTCCGCCCAAAAACGAACTCTGGTACCCGTCTTTTCTTTGAGACTTTAGCGATCTGTCTTCAGGCGAGACTCATCAGTAAAAAGCTTGAAGGGAGAGTTCAGCGCTGACGAGAATCATCGAATTCGCCGGGCCCTCCTCGCCTGAAACACATCTGCCAAGTCTTACCACCGCGATCGACCTCTACGTCCATTCGCGCCGAAAGAGCATTCACAACAGAGGCACCGACACCGTGAAGGCCACCCGAGGCAGCATAGGAGCCGTTTCCGAACTTTCCACCGGCGTGGAGCTTGGCGAAGACGACTTCCACGCCCGAAAGGCCAACCCGGGGACCTCGTCACGGGAATACCACGGCCATTATCGGAAACTGAAGCCGAGATGGTCAGGATGCAAGCGCACATCGATCGTGTCGCAGTAGCCTTCCAAGGCCTCGTCGACCGCATTATCAATAATCTCCCAAAGGCAGTGCATGAGTCCACGGTGGTCGGTCGATCCGATGTACATGCCGGGGCGCTTACGAACGGCCTCGAGTCCTTCGAGAACCGATAGATGCCGTGCGGAGTAGTCTGAGGCTTGAGTTTCACTCACCCAGACAGTGTACGAAGTGCATCGGTCAACTCAGACGCTCACGCACCGAAATCGACAAATTGCGATACGTTCCCCAGATTTTCGGCCGTTGGCAGAAAAAGCCATCGCTTCTTGATCGACTTTAACGTGGTCTTATAGATGCATGGATACCGTAACTACTGAGAATGCACGACAGACACTCCCCCGATTTTGACCGCTCAAGATCGTTGTGATCAGTGCGCGGAGCGCGTGGGTGCGAGTCACTCTGCTACGGGAACACTAAACTCTGCGCGCATCATGCCAATCAGCATCTCGATGCACCTGCCCCTGAAGGCGCTCGACATTGATTGATGAGCGCAATTACTTTACGCAGGATCCTGACTTTCTAGGGCTATCCTCTATCATTGGAACGACAATCCCTTCCAAGGAGGAAACAAACATGGGTCTGTTTTCACGACCAAAGCCGGCCGAAGAGGCCCTCGCTCACCCCACCGATCAGCCAGGAACGTCTGATCGACCTCTTTAAAGAACGCGGGTGGCACTACTCGTAGATTCCGATGGTGACCTTTGGCGGCACGTGGGACGACGACCAGTTCTACTTCATGCCCGAGGCGAAAACAAGGAAATTTCTTCACATTCAGTCCCTGTGGCACCCTCTCGGTCCCCATGGAGAAGCTCGAAGAAGCACGCGCATTCATCCGCGAATGGCACCGCACGAGTTGTGGCCGAAGGCGTACCACCGCATTAACGATGAAGGTGTGGTCCGCATCTTTCTGCGAAAATTCAATCGATTGGGAACATGGCGCAACCGACGCACAGATCAACCAGCAGGTCAGCTGTGCTCTTGGAACCGCTTCCGAGTTCTACCGTGAGCTGGGCGCAGCTCTGGGAATGTGACACAAAAGGAGACGTCAATATGGGTTGGTTCAGCAGCAGTGAATCTGGCGATCCCGCACGCCCCATTTCGAAAGAACGCATCGAGAAGATTTTCGATGGCCAGGGCTGGTACTACGGTCGCGATGATGACGACGACGTATGCGGCCGCCGACGGCGCACCGTTCTTCTTCCTCTTCATGGGACAGATGAATGAAATCCTGTCCGTGACTTCGCGCATGGCAGAAGAAGTTCCCATGGAACAAGAAGCAGAGCTCAACTGTGTCGTCGAAGACTGGCACCCGCGATCGTATCTGGCCGAAGGCCTTCTATGCTCCCACCGACGATGGCATCCCCTGCGCGTGATGACAGAGGTCACGTCGATTACGAGCATGGAGCACACTGACGCCCAGCTGCTTCAGCAGATCAACTGCTCGATCGCCACTCAGCTTTCACGATCACATTCGTGAGACGCTGAGCATCGAGAAGGAAGAGCGACTCGATCGTCTTTTGCGCTCGTAGAGCACTATGAAGCTGGCCGGGACGTATCAAGTCCCGGCCACTTAAGTTTATAAACGGCTCTTATCAGTCCAAGTAGTCGCGCAACACCTGCGAACGTGAGGATGACGCAGCTTGACATGGTCTTCGACCTCAATCTGGACGGATACGCTCGCGACACCGCAACCCTACCGATCTCATCAAGAGTCTTCGGCTGGCCATCTCCCTGCCGAAACGCATAGAACAACCCCCGCCTCACGCTCACAGAAAGCGCATCGAGGACACGGTGAAGTTGTTCTTGCAAAAGCGTGAAGGACACTGCGTCTGCGGGGACGATTGCTTCGGAGTCCTCAATCAGATCGCCGATTCGCTATCGCCGTCTTCTACCCAAAGCGAGGTGCAAAAGAAATAGGTTCGCGACCGTACTTTCGACTCCCTGACGACCTTCTCCGGTGTCTGTATCCAGTTCCTTCGCCACTTCTTCAGGACGGGTTCACGGCCAAGATCTGAAGCATCTGACGCTGAACGCGCGCGAGCGTATTGATGACTTCAACCATGTGGACAGGGATGCGAATGGTTCGCGCCTGGTCCGCCATAGCACGCGTAATTGCCTGGCGAATCCACCACGTAGCGTAGGTCGAGAACTTGTAGCCCTTCGTGTAGTCGAACTTCTCAACTGCGCGAATCAGACCCAGGTTTCCTTCCTGAATCAGGTCCAGAATTGCATACCGCGTCCGGTGTAACGCTTCGCGCGAAACCACAAGAGGTGCAGGTTGGCCTCGAGGAGGTGGTTCTTTTTTGCCTGACCCATCTTGAGCCGAAACATATGCAGCTCACGGCGCTCGCGAGAGCTCTTTCATTCGAACTCGTCTTGAGGATTTCCTCAGCGTAGAGACCGGCTTCAATACGACGAGCAAGATCAACTTCTTGTTCGGCATTGAGCAGGGAGACCTTACCGATTTGCTTGAGGTAGTCCTTCACTCAGGGTCGGCCGTTGCGCCAGCGACGGTAACCTGCTGACTGGTTCATCTGTTTCATCCGAATCAGAAACGACGAGATCCACCCTTCGAACGAAGTTCAGCAGCGCTCTGCGGCTTCGAATCTTTGGTCATGTGCAGAAGACTTCCATCATCTTCAGAATCTTTTGTCTCTACGTCGTCATCGTCGGTCTGATCTCGGGATCTTCCAGATCGATCGACATCGGGTCTAATGTCTTCGACTACTTCGAGATCGGCGTGCTCGGTGATGTCGCCTTCCGAGTTCCTCATCGTCTTGCGCGGGTACGACTTCTGAGGAGTTTCTTCGACCTCAGTGCCTTCTTGCGCGTGCGCTTCGCGCGCTTTGGGAGCTTCTTCCGCGCCTTCGGTTTCGCGCGTCCTTCGCCGCCTTCTTGCGGGTTGCGCGGAGGCTTCTTCTGCTTCAGGCTTCGCTACTTCTTGCTCTTGAGCCTTCTTTGTGGTGCGGGCGCTTCTTCGGAGCAGCTTCCTCTGCTGCGCAGGAGACTCTTCTTGAGCGGCCGTTGCCTTCTTTGTCGCGCGGCGCTTCTTGGGCGCAGTCTCCTCCGTCTTTACGGAAGCATCATCCTTGACGCCGTAGTTTTCCTAGCCTCTTTTGCTGTCGCTCTCTTCGGCGTGCGCAGTCTCTTCCATTTCTACAGACGCTCGTAGCCCGAGACGAGCGCATCGCGTACGAGTTGCCTCTTCGACTGAGTGGGTTCAGCTTCAGTATCGCGAGCGCCGGTAGCGCGGGATGGAGACACTCGAATCCCTTTCATGGGTGGACAAATCAGCCGCCCAGTCCACTGGACGCGCGACATACCGCTCACAATTATAACTGCTCGGACCTGACGGTGCGCAGCCTCGAAAGGCAAGACAAAATGCAGTTCTACGCGGCGTGACCATCAAAACGCCACGAAGACGTCATCACCGGCACGGGCGCATCGAGCAGAAAATTTCTGCTGCAGTATTGCCAATTGTTGTCCAGCTGAACCGCCGGGTCGCAATCCGATAACGATCATGTCAGCGTCAAGAACACGCGCGTATTCCAAGACTGTTTCAGACATTGACATGTCCCTCCGGCAACGCTTGACTTCAAAGGAAACTGTTCCGGTTCCTCTAAAGCGCCCCACAGGTGGGCTTCGGCAGTATTTTCGTCTGAGAACGTCCCACCGCAATCGTGCGAAGCTACGACAATCATGAGAGATTTCGCATCCACGATGCCACGCGAACAGCTTCGTCCAAGGCAGCATCCGATTCACGATTCCCGTAATAGCTCACAACAATTGCCACAATCGTTCTCCTCACGTTTTCTCTCATGATAAACATGAGCGCTAGGTAGCGTATGAATGTTTTATAGACTGGGCACATGAGCATTTTGAGCGAGCAACTACTTTCTTTAGCACCTCAACTGGAGGAACGAAGCCACAGTATTTTGGCCGAGCTCGCAAACTCGATTGCCCCGCTGAGCAGGTCACCCCCTGCTGGAGATTTGCCATAAGAGCCTTGAAGAAGGTAAGTTGCTTCCGCGCTTCTTGCTTTTTGTTGGTGGCAGCCTCTTCACCATGCTCCCATTGAGACTTTACCTTTGGATGATTTAGGCGCCTCACTTGAGCTCTACCAGGCAAGCGCGCACTCGTCCACGATGACGATCATCGACCACGCCCCCACGCGGCGCGGTAACCCTCCGCCATGCGGCTTTCTCCTACCATCGTTCTACCCAGTTCCGAGGCGATAGCGAAGACTTTCGGAATCAGTCTCCGCGATCCTGCCGGATCTTCTCTTCTCTGCCGCTGAATCCGCGATGATCTCGTCAGTGCGAGGACTTATCCCATTGTCCGCGATCCCCGTCATGTAGCTCATACGCGCGCATGCATGCCGAGGTTGCTATTGGTCACATTTCTCGACATTTCCGCCGAGCAGCGTCTCTTGATATCAATCGATTCCGAGGCACTAATGCTTCAACTCGCATTGACCATCGTTTCCTATAAAAGCTGCCAACTATTCAGTTGTCATTCCAGCAACTTTGAGTGCCCTCGCTATGGGCGCTTTCTCCTTGACGCAGATGCTCTCGGCATGAGTCTTGGCCCATGGGGTCACGCCTTCCAACTCCGCGATGATGAATTAGGCGTATTTGAGATCCACAGATCACTGGCGAGTGAGCAGGCGATGACCTGCGCGAAGGAAAGAGAACATATCTACTCGCACTGACCTGGCAAAACGCAAGTGCAAGCGAACGTGAAAAACTCAGCGCGCGGCCTCGGCAATCCTGAGATGACTCACCACGAGCTCGATGAGCTGCGCAGATATTGTTGCGCTCGCAGGGGACGCAAACCGCACGAAGAGTAATCTCAACCTTCGAAGCACAGGGATTCTTAGCCCTCGAATCCAGTCGCTTCACTCCCGAGCAGCGCGATACCCTCTCTCAGGTTGCAGCGATGCTCATCAAACGCCTCAAAGTGACACAAACAGTCGTTTGCCGCCCCGCTTAGAAAGCCAAAGCAGAAGCACACGGTTCACCCGATGATGACGCCCGCCCAGAAGCGCCTGCATCGGAGTTTCTCCCAGTTCCATCATGCTCGGTGTGCAGCCACTGCGCAGCCTCTTCAGAAAACCCGCCATCGGACAAGAGCGTGAGCGTGCCCGGAAGGTTATAGAGCGGCTCTACAACCGTCTTTCCCCTTAATCAGAATTTCCTGAGGAATTCCGGTTTCACCTGCAGCGTTGGTGTACTGGAAAAGAATGTGGTCAATGAATCAGTTGCTTCATGCGGCGCGGTTCCAGTGCCAAGCTTTCGAGCTACCTCATCAACGGAATACAGGGCAACGGTTTCACTCATGGCTTTTATGATAGTCGCGCCCTTAGCTGGCAGTGCTTCGCTACGGCGCGCGGGATATCGTGAGCATCTCTGAAATCTCCAGTAAAATCGCACTGATGACTTCTGAGACGGAATTTGAACCCGACAACCGCAGTGATGAACACATCGACGCTGACGGTCAAGACTCATCTATGCCCGCTGATCCCTGATCGGCTTACTGTGTAGATGATCGCTACAGGATTCAGGCACGCCTTGCCCGAGGCGGAATGGCGACCGTATATATCGCCCATGACGAGCGCCTTGATCGACCTGCTCGCCCTCAAAGTCATGCATCCTCACTTAGCTGAATCAGCGGACTTCGTCGCTCGATTCCGCCGCGAAAGCTCGCGCGGCCGCGCGTATTGTAGTCCCCCGGAGTTGTTTCCGTATTTGATCAAGGTGCTGATCTCACGGCCAGGGCTTCTTGGTAATGGAACTCATTGATGGGACTAACCTCGCGCGCTGCTACAGGCACGAAAGGCGCCTTTACGGTTTCACAATCTCTGCAGTACACGCAAGACATCCTCGAGGCGTTGCGCGCCGCCCACCGTGTTGGCGTCATCCACCGGGATATCAAACCAGAAATGTTCTTGTTCCCAGTGAGGCCCGTCCGCGTCACCGATTTTTGGTCTTGCACGCGCGGCATCCGGAAGTCTCGATGTCCACGACCGGCTCGATGCTCGCGGAACGGTTGCCTACATGGCACCCGAAATTGCGACTAAGTGAAAGTTCTGCGACGCACGAACCGACATTTATGCCGTGGGCATCATGCTCTACGAAATGCTCACCGGCGCGGTTCCGTGGCAAGGTGAAACAGCCATGCAAATGGCTCTATCACCACGTCAATGACCCGTTCCTTCCCTCAGAATTCGAACCCTGGATCCCTCGTGAGCTTGACGATCTTGTCGCAGCGCTTGCTGCGAAGGACCCCGAAGATCGTCCTTTAGATGCCTCAAGAGGCTCTTGATCTTTTACTATGCGCACGAGCATCCATCCCAGCTGAGATTGCCGGTAAACGCTGCTGAAATCGAAGCCGCAGAGGATCGCGAGCATAAACAGCTGCACTGGGCCTCGTTGAACTCACTGCCCCCTGCCAGCACAAAGCTTCCCGCGACGTCTCAGGCTATTGTCCCATGTCTCCGGTGGTAACGCAGGTATTGGCTACCGAAAGACGCGCCGTCAGCTGTTTTGCACAAGTTCGCGGCGTTGATCGTGTCCCTCCTCATCGTCGGCGTCATCGGCGGATTGTGGTGGTGGCACGAATACGACCGAGGTTCTATATCACTATGCCGGTCACCGATGGCCGCACGGTTACCGATGTGGAGAATGATCTACGCACGCTTCACCTGAAGTTCCAAGAGCGCGAGGACTTCTCCGATACTGTCCAAACAGGAATCGTTATTTCAACGACTCCAGGCAGCCAAGACAGAGTCCACAAGCGCGCTGAGGTCCTCGTCGTCGTATCAAAGGGCGTCGATATGCGGACTGCGCCGAATCTGAAGGGAATGGCGACTGACGCTGCGAAGAATGCCCTGACAACCAGCGGTCTTGCCGTTGGAAATGTGACCGAGGACTGGTCAGAGTGATATCGAAAAGGGCAAGATTATTTCGCAATCAGTCGAGGCCGGTTCCTCTATTCGCCACGATACGAAGGTTGACTTTGTTGTCTCGAAGGGACGCGAACCCCTGAGCGTGCCGGCTCTTGACGGTAAGAGTGCCGACGAAGTTCGACAGACCTTAGAATCGATGGGCTTTGGTTCCTGAAGCGACGGAAGCGTTTCTCATCGACGGTTGCCCAAGGAACCGTTATTTCCCAAGAAACCGCTGCCGGAACAACCCTTCACCGCGGGGACAAAGTGCAATATCACCGTGTCCAAGCGGACCCGAAACCGCTCGAGGTGCCCACCGTTCAAGGTTTTACAAGAAAGCCAAGCACGTTCGGCTCTCGAGGCAGCTGGTCTACAGGTACGCGTTGAACGATTCATGGGTGGCCTTTTGGAACCGTGCGTTCCTCGAACCCCGCAGCTGGAACCGTTGTTCCTCGTGGCACTACCGTGACCTTTGACGATCGTCTGAAAACACCACTACCACCAGTTTGGGGGAGGGAAACCAACGGTTCCTCCCCCAAACTCTATGCCGAGTGTGAAGCACTCAGGTCAGTGAGCCTCACTCTTTCTTCAAATACCAGCGACTTGGAAAGCCATCGAGTGACCGCTTGGTGGTTCAGACGCGGATCAACCAAAGTTTCATAGCGATCACGAAGAGCTTCTTCATCAAGCTGCTCAGATCCGCCCAAAACCTCGGTGACATCATCCCCGGTGAGTTCAACGTGAATACCACCAGAACCGTCCCGACCTGGCGATGCGCCTCGAAGAAGCCCGTGACTTCGTCCATGATCGTTTCGAAACGGCGAGTCTTGTAGCCGGTAGACGAGGTAATCGTGTTCCGTGCATCGGGTCGGTCACCCAGGTCACTGGACGACCATCAGCCAATTGCGCTTCGAGCAGTGGCGGAAGAACGTCGCGAATCTTATCCGCACCCATCCTGGTAATGAAGGTCAGTCGGCCTTCCTCGCCCCTCAGGGTTCGAGACGGTCAATCAGACGGCACATATCTTCTTTAGTTGTCGAAGGCCCAAGCTTAACGCCAATCGGGTTGCGCACATGGGAAAGCAACTCAACGTGGGCATCGTCTGCTCACGCGTGCGCTCACCGATCCATAGGAAGTGTCCCGAGGTGTTGTATGAGTCCCTGTTCTTGAGTCAATACGAGTCATCGCCGATTCGGATGCAAGAAGCAGAGCCTCGTGCGAAGAGAAGAGATCGACGCTGCGCATCTGCGCTGCTGAACCTGCACCCAGCGGCCTCGAGGAACTTGACCGCGCGGTGGATCTCCTCGGCAGAGATTCGCAGCGCGCATACGCCGGATTCGCGGTAAAGCCCCTGTTCCAATGGTGCACCAGACGCAAATCAGCGTAACCGCCACGCGTAAATGCGCGAATCAGGTTGAGCGTCGAAGCGGCATGGTGATAGAGGTCAAGCAAACGCGAAGGATCTGGTTCGCGCGATGAAGGCGTAAATTCGCGAATTCACCGCATCACCGCGGTAAGAAGGAAGCGTTACTCCATCCCGTGTTTCCATATCAGCCGAACGAGGCTTTTGCGTATTGCCCCGCAATCCGTCCGATCTTGATTACAGGCAGCGACGCTCCGTAGGTCAAAAACAACTGCCATCTGCAGGAGGGTTTTGGATCTTTAAACGCGGGTGGTCGGCAGTGGCCTCGGCAAAGGTCTCTGCGCAGTCACCGCCAGTGAGCACAAAAAGCTTCACCGCGCGAGGCCGCGCCCAATCCGGCGCGCAAATCATCTACTTCACCGGCGAAAACCAGTGGCTGGCGACGGAGCTCAGCAAGTACCGTGCTAAGTGCATCCTCATCAGGATACGTGGGCTGTTGAAGTGCCCGTCTCGAGACGCCATGCTTCCCCAAGGCGCAGCGTCTTTCGTGAGCCGTGGGGCAAAGAGGTCAGGTGCGCCGGGGCGCAGCGAAAAATCGCCGCGCCCCGGATGAGTAGAGAAACTCATGGTCACTGTGCCGGTTTCAAGGGCTGACCAAGTTCAGCAAGCAGAGAAGTAAACCATGGCTGAGTAATATCGAAGGGCTTTCACCGCCGGCAATACGCGGGAACGCGATGGCTGCAAGCCTGTCACCGTTCTCCTCATCCTGGCCGATAACGCCGCCTCACCGCGCAGCGCCACACTCGACTGCCAGGTCACACATCTGCTTGATCGGAGCAAGGTCTTCTTCGTGGGCTGCAGCCGCAGCGAGAGTAGTAACCCGACTTCTGAACCATGACCTTTTTCGGCACCGATAAGAGCCGCAAACTTACGAGCGAACCACTGGCCGGGGTTGATGGTGTCAAGCTGACGTGGCCGAAGGGATCGCGCTGAACCTCTTCGCCATTAGCTTCCATCTCGGCAATGATTTCAGGCAGGCCAGCACCCTCGGAGAGGAAGATGTTGACGTTGCCCTGCTCGTCCATGATTGCCTTCAGACGTGCAGCTTCCCCGGCAATATCCAGTGCTGCCTCGGGAACGTGAGACGCCGTGGACATCCCAGCGCTCGCGGGTGAGTCCCAGTGATGGTGCCCAGCGCTTCGTCTGGAGCAGCTCATGGTAGCGACGTGCGGTTTCTGCGGTCAGGTAAACCTGAGTTTGCGGCCCATGCACTCGTGGACGATGAGCATACTGGGGTTCGAACGGTGCTCGCCGATCACGTTGAATGCAAAACGCGCACCCTCGTCTGCTGCCGTCCATGCACCCAGGGACTGACGGATCGGAATCACGTCATTATCGATGGTCTTGGGCAGACCGACGACGGTCAGTTCGTAGTTGTGCTCATGCAGGTAGGCAGCGAGATCTGCAGCTGTCGTGTTCGTGTCATCGCCGCGCAATGGTGTGTGCGGGACATGGACGCCATCCTTGCGCAGCTGTTCAGCGGCGAAAGCAAGCGGGTCGACGCCTTCTTCAACGCGGCCGCGCTCACAAGGTTCTTCGCGTTGGTCAGCTTGACACGAGTTACCGATCGAAGAGCCGCCGAACTCACGCAGAACCGCTGCGTCACGACGTCCTTCTTCATCAACGACAACGTAGTTGCCGGTGAGCAGGCCATGGTAGCCGTACTGGTAGAGGATGATTTCTACTTCGAGCGACCTGGGTGTGCGCTCAATGAGATCACCAACAGCGGCCGAAAGACAGAGCGTAAAGCCACCAGCGGTCAAGAGGGCAACACGACGAACCGTCATGGTAAACCTTTCAGTCTTCTTTGCGCACATCAAAAGCGATCTGCGCCACGTACTATCTTTATCGAGTGCGGGATTACTTTCGCTTTATCGGTCCATGAGGGTGACAAGCGTGCAACTCCGGCTTTTTGCGGTTTCAGTTTTCTTCCTCGTGAAGTTCTTCCTCCGTTTGGAGTCGGAACTTCAACGTCGGGGCAACTCGCCCGCCGGGTGCAGTCTTTTCCACTTCGAAGGCACAGGTCCGTCGAAAGCGCCTTCTGCAGCAAGCTGGGCCTTGACATCCGCGGCGTACAGGTCGACGTATTCCTCGTCCTGACAAAAGCATGAGGTTGTACATGATTTCATCGGTGATGGCGCGTAGGACAAAACGATCGCGGTCCAAGCCCTTGTAACGACTGAAGTCGAGGGGTTCGCCGATCACCATGCCGATATTGGTTCGCGAAGTGAATCTTCTCGCCCGATCGGCTGAGCCGCATGCGTTCCGATCATCGCAACGGGGATGACGGGTGCTCCGGAAAGCAGCGCCAATCGCGCAACGCCGGTCTTCCCACGGTAAAGGCGCCCATCTGGGCTGCGCGTTCCCTCAGGATAGATCCCGAACAGTTCGCCTTCGCTAAGACGCTTGAGACCCGCTTTTGAGCGCGGCTTCAGAGGCTCGACCACCACCGCGATCAACAGGAATAGTGCCGACGGCGCGCATGAATTCCTCGTTGCCCAGCCCTTGACGCGGTCCCGGTGAGTAGTCGGCCTGCATAAAGACAACCTCACGGTCAATCATCATAGGGAGAAAAACTGGAGTCCACACGGCGTTATGGTTCGATGCCAAGATCGCGGGGCCTGTCTCGAGGATGTTCTCTTTCCCTCGAATCCAGGGCCGGTAAGCAGCTTTGAGAATCGGAGGTGCCCGTCAGCTTTAAGGCTTGATACAGACCCATGTTTCCTCCACCGGTGTCAACCGCTAGCATCGTCGCTATGGTCAATGGTTCTACTGTACAGCCCGAGCCTAGTTTTTCCGCAATGGTTCCACGGTGGTTGGACTCTGCATGGCTCGTCGTCGACCTTGAAACGACGGGGCTCGGTGCCAGGACTCGATTATCGAAATCGGGGCCGTGATCTACGAAGAGAAGCAGGTTGTTGATAGCTTTTTCGGCTCTCGTCAATCTCATCGTCCCCTCCCGGCCTTTATTACTTCTTTGACGGGATTAAACGATGAGGTCCTGCACTAGCTCAGGATTTACATGCGGTGTTCCCCGCGTTTTAGCAGCTGGATTGAAGTGGCGTGTCAAAAACGGAAGATTGCAGGATTAATTCGCCCATAATGTCGCTTTTTGATTGGGGTTTTTCTGGCCCGCGCTCAGAACCAGTGCAGCTGTAGTCTTCCGCCGCTCCTATGACACCTTGTCTTTAGCTCGCTATGCTTTGCCGAAACCAGCAGGTTTAGAAAACCATCGATTAACGACCCTGCGCGAGCACTCTTGAATTGGTGGCGGCAGCATCGCGCATTAGACGACGCTTCAGCCACGAGGCCTCCTCTTTACGAGCTATCTACCCTCATCGATGAGCAGGGAAAAACAACCTTTGGACTCTGCTTCCCCTGCCTATCCTCTCGGTCCTCTAGACCAACCCACTTCTCTGAGCGCTTAGCGGCGAGCGCGCAGTAATTCGGCGAGGATTTCTCTTGCAGCTCTTGAGGATCGGGAGAGGTGCGCTCACAATCGGCTATCACCCGCCCAAGTCGCGAGCCATTGATCCTGCGGACGCGCAGTGAGCATGAGGATCAGCGGAAGGTTCTCACGGGATTTGCCAGTTCTTTGGCGACCGACATACCGCCTTCTTTTGTGCTCTCCATCAAGCACGAGGACGGCAATATCGTGGAATCGACAAGTTCAAAAACACCGAAAGAGGTGGCAGCCTCTAAGCCATTCAATCGGGAGCAGTATCTTCGAGGCCTTGAATCCGACGCCCGTGATCACTGCCTGGCGAGTAGACGAATTATCACTGAATACCAAGACCTTCACAGGCGTTTCACTCACGATCGCTCCTCAACGCTAAGAAATCGTTACTCAGGGTATTCTAACCACTTTTGAATCGCGGAAGTGGGAGTTGGTTTTCCAACTCCCCGCACTCGCTCTGTCTTCGGCGACAGGCGGCCTTTGCCGCGAAAATTTTACTTCGCGGGAATCACCGCGACAATATCCACGACAACCGCCTGAGAAGCCGCGCCTTGAGCTGCGTTTCCTGCGCCAACAAGAAGCACACGTGAACCAGCGGTGAAGTCGACGAGCTGGTTCCCCTGCGCAACAGTCGTAACTTGACCGCCAGCCTCACTCCAACGGATTGAGTCTGCTATCGGCACCGAAAGTGGCACCGACTGCCTGGTAAACAACGGTCGAGCTCGAGCGTGACCTTCTCGCCCTGCCTTCAGCGATGACGATCTTGGCGTCTTCAGTGGGGACTTTTCACTCGAAAGTGATCTTCGGTTCCTCAAGTCGCCGGTCACGGTAATACCTGCGGGAAGTTCAGTTTCAGTAGGTGTTGCCTTCGATCAATGCCGAAGCGTCTGAGGGATTAACGGTACCCAAGATATCGACGACGAAGACCAAATCGGCGTTTGGCGGAATCGACGAACCTGCACCTTTAGCTCCGTATCCCTCACTGTGACGGAATAACGAGTTCAACGCGGTCACCGACGTGTGCTTCCAGCAAGGCCGTACCTCCAGCCCTTAATAACCTGATTCAGACTGAAGGCAATCGGGGTGCGTCCATCAGCGAAGGAAGAGTCAAAGACCGTTCCATCCTTGAAAAGAGCGCCCGCGTAGTTCACCTGAACGATGTCATCCAAGCCGACAGTCGCGCCATTACCCTGGTGCAGGGTTTTCACCAGAATGGCGTCACCAACCGATCCTGATCCGGCCTTAATTTCCGGCTTTTCACCGAATCCCGGTAACCTCCGGGAAATTTCGACCGATCGATCAACCTTCGGCGCACCTGCTGAAGATGAAGCCGACGAAGACGCGCTTGTTGAAGCACTCGCCGAGGCTCGATTCGAGTTCCGTTTGCCCCGAGCAGGCACTCAGCGCAGAGTGCAGCTCAGTAGCAGGGCACCGAAAACAGAAAGCTTCTTCACTTTTCTCCGATCAGGCGAAAGATTCGCCGCATGCGCAGGTGTTCTGCGCATTGGGGTTGTCAATGGTGAATCCCTGACGTTCGATGGTGTCAGAGAAGTCGATCGTTGCTCCCGCCAGGTAGGGAACGCTCATGCGGTCAACGACAACCTCAACGCCGTCGAAATCGCGAACGGCATCACCATCAGCAAACGATCGTCAAAGTAGAGCTGATAGATGAGTCCGGAACAGCCTCCGGGTTGGACCGCGACGCGCGCAGGCGAAGGTCATCGCGGCCTTCCTGCTCGAGAAGGCTCTGACCTTCTCGTGCGGCGACATCAGTCAAAGATGACCTCGTGGTTGCAGTCTCAGTGGTGTTCTCGAGACATGCTGCTCCTTCATGTGTTGGGTTTGCAGTAATGGTTCTAGCCTACAGCTAGATCGCGGATTGACGCCATTTTCTAAAGCTGAGAGCGAGGCCTCATTTAATTCGCCCATGTTCGCGCCGCTCGCTGGCCCAGAGCTTCAAAATCCTCATTTCGTCAGTTAGCACTCCGTGGATGCCCCACTCGGCTCTGCTCATGAGCCGAAAGCGATGAACTCCGAGCAACTGCCAGAACGGGAAGCGCAAAATGTGCCGCGGCCTCGGTAGAGCGTTGGAAGCGTCGACTCAGCAAGGAGCGGAGAGTGCAGCCGGGCTCAAGAATGATCACGAGGTCGACCTCAGCAAGAAGGATTGAAGATGCGTATGGTAGAGCGAAATCCCCATCAGAGATCAGCCTTCCTCCCAACGCTGAGATCACAGCACCTGCTCCCCGCTTGCCCCTGATCCTGCGATCGCCCGGCTCCACTAACGAGGCCGGCTCGGCCTTGAAGGAAGATACGGTTGTGCAACTTGGTGCAAGAGGCGCATCCAGTGGCGATTAAAGTCCGCATCCGCATCGCTTCGCAGGCTCAGGTCGGGATTAAGAGCAGTCGACGAGGACCAAAGAGAGGCCTCGCACTCGAAAAAGCAGCGTAGAAATCGCCGCGCCTGCACAATACTCGTGACTGCTCGATCGCGGGAAAAACCAACGGTCGAAGTCAGAATAATCCGCGCGGCTGAGCCCTGAGAAGCCCCTCGAGAAAGGCGAGCTCTCCGTCGGTATGCGCGAGATGCCCACCCTCCAAAACAGGAGTCTTTCCTGCAAGAATCGCATCGCGATAGCGCGCAGCCTAAAACTTTGGGTCCGCCTCCTCGGCGGTTGAAAGCACTCGCAATACCCGCGTGGGAACATGGCCTCGACAAAGCGCGCCCAGGGCCAAAGGGAGCACACTGCGTCTGCCAGAGTCGCGCGCAAAGGGACTGAAAACCCCGCGCAAGTAAATCGAGGATGGGGAGAGATTACGATCCCTCCCCAATGCCCCTGAGATCAGGGAGTCGACCCACTTACTTGCGGCGCCAAGCGTGTGAGAACCAAGGCCTCGGCGAGCTACGTAGCAGCTTTCGGGTCGAGGCGACTGAGACTCGTCCTCGGAGTGCGCGTTTGTCAGAGGATCCTCAACGCCAGTGACAACGACCTGCGCGTGGGGAAGGTCTCTTGAACTCTGAGATGAAGGGAATCGAGACCGCCAACACCACACTATTGACGGCCTGAACGCCCCAGGCATCAGTGAGGGCCTGCTTGACGACATGAGAAACCGGAGAATCGAGCGTCGGCAAGGTAGCCAGAGCCAAGATCTCGATCAGAAATCTCCACGCGAGCACCGAAGGGCGCATGCTCAGCTAAGTGCTTCTCTCGATCGCTTCCATTGCTTGACGCGGGTCCACGCCGGGCACTGTGCGCATCGACAGACGGAAACGAACATGAGGAATGATCGTATTAGAGGAGTTCGCAACCGAAGTCGTATCGAATCCGATCAGCGACACCGAAGGCTTTGTCCACGTACGTGCTGCCAAATCACCGCTTCCGGCCAGGCGCACCTGGTCGAGCATTCCGATAGCTGCCCGGAATTCGTCTTCGGGCCAATCCACCTCGGCGTGGTCGTCGCGCTCAAGCCCTCAACAACAATATTTCCATCCTTGTCGTAGAGGAGGAAACGAGCAAAGCAGCACAGGTAGCAGCATCGATCATCGGGCCGCCGAACATTCCCGAGTGAACCGCGTGATCGGCAATCGTCAGGTCAACGGTAAATGCGCAATTACCCCGCAAGCTGGTCGTTACTGCGGGTTCTCCAACCTTCCAGTTGTCGGAATCGGTGACGATAATAACGTCTGCCTCGAGCTGATCACGGTAGGTCTCAAGGAAGTGAGTGAAGGAGGGCGAACCGATCTCTTCTTCGCCTTCGATGTACACAACGACGTTCGCGCGCAGCTCCTTGCCCAGGAGGGACAAAGAACCAAGGTGAATCGATGACACCTGCGCCGTCATCTGACGTGCCGCGACCATAAATACGATCGCCCTTGACGACCGTCTTCCAAGGATCAGAGTGCCAACGTGCAAGGTCGCCCGTGGGCTGGACATCATGGTGCGCGTAGAGCAAAACCGTGGGCGCACCATCAATATGCGCAGAGCGTGCAAGAATTGCAGGCTTGCCCTGTACTCCCTCAGGAGTGGTCACCGAATGAATCTGGGCATCCAAACCCAGTGCCTCGAAACGAGAACGAATATGTTCAGCCGAGCGTTCAACGTCAGCGTTGTGAGAGGATCAGAAGAAACCGAAGGGATCGCAACAAGCTGTGAAAGCTCGTCGACCAATTGCGGGAAAGGCGACGTCGAGGCGCTCACGAAGTCCCTCGCTCAATAGCCATGTATCCAAGCGTGTCGCTTCTGGGGCGACCTGTATCAGTGTCGCGGTTAGGCACTGGTCAATGTGCCGATCGACTCTGCTATCTATTACCCTTAGAAGCGTGTTGAGTTCAAAGAAGTCAGAACCCTGAAGAAAACGCCTGAAACTCGCGCTGCGAGTGACCGTACAAAGAGCGGTCCGACTCCTACGCGCAAGGCTGCACGAGGCTCGTGATCGATCACTCCCTGATCGTCGCTGATCGTAAAGCAGCAAAGAAGGCTGCCGTGAGCGCGCACGTGCCATGCGAGCTGAACGCGACCGCCTCGAGCAAGAAGCCTTGGTTACCGGCGATGAACGCCACATGCCTTTGCGTGACAAGGGCACAGTCAAGCGTTTTACCCGCGACTGGATCGACGCTCGTCGCTCGGCATCAGAATTCGTGTTTCCTGTGATGATCGTCTTTTGTCGTCTCTTCGCGGTGTCGTTCTTCTCGTCAACTTCAGATCTTGCCCAGCGCGCACTCTTCATCGTCATGCTGATCGTGTACGGACTGTTTCCCTGATTGCAATCGTTGAGTCCACGATTGTCTGGCGGAAGATTAAGCGCAGGCTTGGTGAAGTTCACCCGCGAGAAGATCCCGCCCCGTATGTGGTTCTATGTTTTTCGCGGGACGGTATGCTCGCCCATGGCGTTCGCCTCGCCCTGCGGTTGCTCGTGGGGCAGTTCCCAACGAGGTAACCGACATCTAGGGTTTGAGTGGTGGGTATCAGCTGTTGCTGATACCCACCAGTTTTATCCACAGCCTGCGACTCCTATCGGCGTTTTCCACAGGTTTTGTTCAGCACCCCGCAGCGCAGTAATGTGCGCAAGCGCAGACTGATGCCATCACTCTTCACGAAAGGACCTTTCCGATGGCATCCCATTCTCTTGCGTCACTACCAACGAGCGGCCTGTACGGAGCTTCCGGTTGGATCGAAGACAATGGCATTTTGCAACTCATGCGTCCCTATGTTGACTCCCCAGCATCTGTGCAGACTTTGCACGTTTTTCGGGTGTGAACGGACATATCGCACAAGAAGTACGCCCACTTCTCCCGTTGATAACCTTGCAGATCGTCAAAACAATGCACCGCCGCTCGATTTGTTCTTTGAGGCAGCATTCGCCGATTCGCATGTACTCCTCGGAGGTTATCTGGTTCTTTCTCCGCGATGGGATGAACGAATGAGCATCGATTCCGTGTACATCGAGGATTCCTCAGCTCGCGACTATCAGGACTCTCCTCGGGCACTGATCTACGAAGATGGTGGTGGAACGCCTTCAAGAGCGATTGGGATTCGATGGCTATTGCAGGCCGGACGAATGCGAACCGATCGCGTGTATGGACGAGGCTCACGGTCCCGGTTGGTGGCTATGGTGGGACTGATGCGAGCTAGCAGGCGTGGCACAATGAAGGAATGCTCGGTGAACTGACGGCCCTATCCGCACCAGATGACCCTCGTCTTGCCGATTACACCTCCATGACGGACGTCAACCTGCGTAAAAAGATCTGGAAGTTGAGCGCGGCTTATACATGGCAGAATCCACGAACGTCATCATTCGCGCCTTGAGGCAGGACATCGCCCACGGTCCTTGATGATGGCACCCTCGTTGGCTCCCCGATCTTGAGCCCCTTCTTGAACACTTCTCGGCGCAGCCGACGGCGGCGATCACTCCCGTCTTTATCGCTCCTGAAGAGCTACTCAGAATCGATTACGGATTTCACCTCCACCGCGGAGCGCCTCGCGGCAATGCAACGCCCTGAGCTCCAAGCCGTCACTGAGCTCGCTGAGTTCCTTGGGAGAAGGCCCCAAACGTGTGCTGATCTTGGAAGACATCTGGTCGATCATACGAACGTCGGCGCGGCTTTCCGGAAGCGCTGCTGCTTTGGGCGCCGATGCCGTGCTCGCTCACGCCGCAGTGTGCAGATCCTGTACGGGCGCTCAGTACGAGTATCCATGGGGACCGTGTTTTCAAGTTCCATGGACCAGACTCGACAAGTGGCCGGCAAAAGATGAATTACACGCCGCAGGCTTTACCTTGCTTCTCTTGCATTGAGTGATGATTCTGTAAGCCTCGACGAATTCATCACGATGCCGGCGATGACCGCACCAGACGCACGTCTCGCACTCATCATGGGCACCGAGGGCGACGGCCCTCAAAAAGGCAACAATCGCCCAGACTGATTACGTTGTTCGAATTCCCATGATGGGTGGGGTTGATCTCACCAACGTCGCAGCAGCAGCGCGCGGTTGCCCCTGTGGGCAACACGCACAATTAGAACTAAAGCTCGCCCAGAAAGCTCAGAAACGATCTGAGCAATAACGTCGACGCACTCTTCCCAGCCGGCAACAGGACGCGTTGGATACCCTGCGGCCTTAACCGGATAGTCGTTGCCTGCCCTCGTCAAGGCGATCGCCAATGAAGAGCATGTCCCGTGGGGCAATCCCCGTCATCTCAACAAGCTTTTGCCATTCCATAGGCTTTATCGATTCCACGACGGGTGATATCGACCGACGTTGAACCGCCTGCACGCACTTCAAGATCAGGAACATCCAAAGCAACAGCGTCCCGCAACTTACGCTTTTTGTCTCCACTGGGATCCCATGCGCGTTTCGCCTCGAGAGGAGCCTGCCGGCCATGGGCAGAAAAAGTGATCTGTGATCCTCGGTCTTCGATGATCTCGCCCCATGGCTGTGCTTCCCACACTCCCTGTTCCATGAGCGCGCAGGCGTAGCGACTGATTGCACGCTCGCGTTCGTCCTGACTCAGATCATTCGCATAGACCTGATCCCAGTTGGAGTGATCTGCATTCCAGCGATAGTAACGCGTACCGCAGGTTGGCATGAGGTGAAGTTTCGAGAGCTGCTCGGAAGTTGCGTCCAGATTCTCCAGCAACTGTGCGCGAAATGGCCGAACTCCCCACCTGAAAGTGACACACAGGGAACGACATCTGAAAAAGTGCGCGTAGTTGCTGAGCCATCGCAGATGGAAGCGCGGACTTCGAAGGAGCCAATGTGTCATCAAGGTCGAAAGCTACGAGGCGCACGCTATCCCTATCGTGAGTTGGGCTCCGTAACAGAGCAGTTGTTTCAGCCTCTGTCCTCGCCAGGAGTCGGCAGGAGTCGAAGCATCACGAGTGAAGCAACAAGTCCTCCCCACACCAAAAGCACGGTGACGAGCATCATGATAATAGCAACGGCGTTCATGCCATCTCCTGATCAGTGGGGTTGTCGAGGTGCGCTGAGGATGCGACCAGGGAACAAGAGTGAGAATCGCAGAGGCGATGAGGGCACTGCCACCGATCCCCATCCGAAGATCGTCACAAGTAGGTCGCGTATTCGTCGTACCCATTTCGCAAGCTCTTAATCAGTGAAGAAATGAGCATGAATGTGAGAACGGCGGGAATAACGATTCCAACCAGAAAATCCCAAACGGGCGGGATCGCCGGGGCAGAAACGGAATTGAGGTGTCTGCGCAGCCCCGCCAGACGCCGGACGAACAAGGGCAGTGAATAGCGTCATTGCGACCGCGCAACCAACGACACCGACGTTGTTGATGAAGTTATCGACGATATCGAGTGTGCTTTGAGTCCTGAACGGGTGCCGAACAGTGCCAGTGAAATCACCGTTGCCGGGATTCCCATGACCAGCGAGGCCTTAATTGGTTGCATCGCGAACTTGTCCTGGAGTGCGCCCGAAACGACCTGAAGCAGCGAGAGCAAGGATGATACCCGCCAAGACAAGTGAGGAGAAGAAGAGAACACCGAAGAGAGGGCCCACCGGGCATCATCGAAATAATCTTCGGGAATGCGTTACGAAGGACAGGATCGGACCCCTCAGTCCCTGAAGTTCAGAAACCGCAACTCCTTGCGTGTGAGCCATGAAGCCAAGGGCTGAGAAGACGCCGATACCTGCAAGAATCTCAAAGGAAGAGTTTGCAAATCCCGCGACCAGAGCGGTGCCGGTCACGTTCGACTTCTTCTTGAGGTACGAGGCGTAGGTCAGCATGATGCCGAAGCCGACGGAGAGCGAGAAGAAGATTTGCGCGAATGCTTTCAATCCACACCTTGGAATCGGTCAAGGCACTCCAATTTGAGTGAAGAAAGCGTTGAGCTCTTCAAGCGCACCGGGAAGGAAAAGTGCGCACAACGAGTGCCAAGAAGAGGACGACAAGCAAGGGAAGGAAGACCTTGTTCGCCTTCTCAACGCCCTTGGAGACGCCGAAGGAGACAATCAGCAGGGATGCACACCCACACAAGGAGGAGCGGCACAGAAACAGCTAGGACCGGCGTCCACGAAAATTCCTTGGATCCCACGGTTCCAAGGAAGGACGAAAAGGAAGAAGGTCTTCGAATCGTTTCCCAGGCCTCGTTGATCGAATAAACAACGTAGCTACTCGACCACGCGACAACAGCGGCGTAGTAGGTGATGATGACGAAACAAAATAGAGACGACAGAACCAGCCAAAGGAATTCACCCTTGACGCTCATACGACGAAATGCCCACGGTGGCGTTCCACGGAACTCTGTAGCTCCACGGCGTATTCAAGCCACAGGATCGGGATACCGGCAAAAAGCAGGCAAAGCAAGGTAAGGAACAAGGAATGCTCCTCCGCCGTTGGTGTAGGCAACACCAGGGAATCGCCAAATATTGCCCAAACCAATCGCGGAACCGATTGCTGCCAGTAGGAAACCAGTTTGACTGGTCCATGTATCGCGCGTGCGTCGTTTTGCAGTTGGTGCTGCTGTACTCATGTAGACGTTTCCTTCCCCTATACAGGGCCAAACCTAGTAACGTCTCATGCTCCGGGCAATTTTATTCCATCATGCGAAACGAACGTACGAATAGCTCGATATCCCCAGCAAACAGCAGCGAAAAACCGCGGTTACCACGCAAACAATAGAAGCACCGGCGGGCAGGTCTGAGGACCACGACACGTAGATTCCGACGATCGAGCTGAGGACACCGATAGTGATGGCTCCCCACATCATCGAATGCAAAGAGTTCATCAGCAAACGTGCACTGGCGGCTGGGGTAATAAGAAGAGCAAGGACCAAGATATTGCCGATGATCTGAACGGAAATCACGACTGCGCCAGCAACACTGATATAGACCAACAGATCCAGAGCCATTACCGGCAATCCAGAGACTCGCGCACTTTCCTGGTCAAGACTGACCGCAACGATCTCCTTATGAAAGAAGGCAAAGACTCCCAAGATCAGCGCGGATGCTACAAGCACAAAAGGTACTTCCGATGCTGGGATCCCTGTCAGTGAGCCGAAGAGGAAGTCCTGAGAGAGCCAGCGTAGCGGAGCCCAGGAAAATAATGACCAGCCTCAGACCAAAGGCTCCAACGAAGAGAACACCGATGATTGAGTCTTCCTTCAAACGCCTATTTTGCGAAAGAAGTGCAACGAGCACAGCAGTTCCAACGCCAGCAAGCGTTCCTCCCAGCACCAGCGATCCCGAGCAGACGAAGGCAATGGCAAGACCAGGGAATACGGAGTGTGCTACGGCATCTCCAATGAATGACATTCCCCGCAAAACAACATGGCAGCCAACTACTGCGCACACACATGCAGCAACACATGTAACAAGCACTGCACGCGGTAAGAAGGCTAAGGCAGGGTTCGTTAAATCGTTGAAAAATCGATAATGCTCAGCACTACATCACCCCGAGGACTTTCAGCAAGGGATTCGAGGGGCGAATATCAAAGGTACGCATCCACACCTGAGGATCCCTGAATATCCTCCGGGCTTTTCCAGAGGCAATAACCGTCGAATTCAGCAAGAAAAGCCGATCGCACGCATCGATTGCGCCAAGAATGTCGTGGGTCGTCATGACAATTGCGCACCCCGTGCGCGCAAGCCCTTGAAAGACATCGATCAGGCTTTCTTGGGTGGGCATATCGAGTCCGGTAAAGGGTTCATCCAGCAATAGCAACTGCGGACGCAGCGCAAGAGCCCGCGCAACCAGAACGCGCTGGCGCTGACCACCCGATAGCTCACCAACGACTCGCTCCCCAGCTGCGCCAAGCCAACCTGATGCAACGCCTCTTCAACCGCACGATGATCATCGAGGCGAGCTCTACGTCCCCAACCAATCCGAGGAGCAAGCGCGCTCAGGACAGCTTGACGGATCGTAATGGGAAAATCCCATGCAAACTCATGACGCTGCGGAACGTAGCCGACTGCGCGGGGCTGTAGTGGCGCCCCATTGAGGTGATGTGCCTCGAGCGAGATGGGATCGCACCAAGGATTGCGCGTAAAAGAGTCGCTTTTTCCGGCGCCATTAGGACCAATCAGTGCGCAAAACCTCCGGGAGCAACAGTGAGTGAGACTCGATTTGAGTACCTCGCGCCCGGGGTAGGAGACATCAAGGTCACTAATGTCGAGGGCCGAAACAGCGTTCTCAGACTCCATCAGGCACCGCTTTCAGACCCGAAACCACGGCGAACTTCCCCGCGCGCCTCCCTCAATCTGTGCCTGCGTCTTCTTTGTACGACGAGCAACAAGAACGAAGGTGATCACACCCAAGACAAGGCAGATCCCTCCGTAGATGAAGAACCTCTATTTCCCCTTGCTGGCGCGCATCCTCGTGCGCGCTTAGGGTTGCTTGTTGGCCTTTGACGAGGCCGCGAGCGCAGTGGTCGTGAGCGCGCGGGCTTCCTCAACCTTGGCCTCGTCGCTCACGACGAATCGTAGAGTGTCGGCTACACACTGCGGAGGTTGTTGTCATCAAAACACCAGCGGACGCTGAGCGCATACGCGCCGGGGCAGAAAACGCCCAGTCTCGCATGAACATGAGTATTAGCTTCAACCCAGATATCGGATTGAGAGGAAGCAGTCGAGTCGTACAAGACCGTCGGTGCTCCAAAAGCCCCTGTCTTGAAGGAAGAGCCATGCTTGACCTGGGACCCTGGAGATTCCCCAAGGTCATCGTCGCGCCATTGCCCATCACTTTGACTCAGTTCCGGGTCTTGAGTATTCCATCCCAACCAGACAACATTGGGGTTTTGAGTTTGCGGAATAACCCAGTATGACTCTCCTTCGCGTGCGTGGAGGAATGAATAGCTTGGGTCGGAAGGCACCTGGAGCTTACCTGAATCCGTCACGCGAAATACAAGGCTGTCTAGCGGGCGCCAAAGCGAGGTCTCACCGGAATCGTCACGTGCCAGAATCTCCGGTTTCGAATCGACGATCTTTAGCCCCAAGTCAACGTGACCACGTTCAATAACCGCTTCTTCTCGGACGACTTGTTCTGAGGAGTCCACATGTTGAGTTAACGAGTCATCGGCGCGTGCCGGCAGTGCCATACCAAAACTCAGCCCGATACCGACAAGAAGCGCCATTAAGCCCTGTGTCGAACGCACATGCCCCGTGCTGTTGATCATGAATGGTCCTTTCCTAAACACTGCGACAAAGAATGGGCGTTCGCACGCATCATCTCGATATATGTCGGAGCTTGTCCGTCCAAGGTGTTCCATAAAGCCCGCAGACCTGAACGCCGCTTTCTTCGGCAACCTGAGCGATAACGGGGTGACGGCTGCGTTTTTGTGGTTCCAAGAAGACCGCGGTTATTTTCATGTTCTTCAAGGTCTGCGCAACGCGTTTGCGGTCTGCAATCGAGGCTTCGCTACCGTCTTGAGCACTCAGGTAGCCAGCAATTTCAAAGTCATACGCACGTGCCAGATAGGCATAGGCGTCGTGGGTGGTTACAAGCTTCTCATCAAGTGGATTAATCTTCGCAATCGCCTGTGCGAACTCACGGTCGACTCCTCGTCAGAGCTTGGCGATATAGGCCGAGGCGTTGGCTGCGTATTGCGCGCTATGCTCGGGGTCACGCGTCGATAGGGCATTTTCAATGACTCGCACATAAGCCTCGGGCGTTGTGAATGTCATGCCATGCATGTGGGTCAATATCGCCGTGGACGTGTTTGCCCAGCACCGTCTTGCGGCAGAACATAGGCTTCGGCTATCCCCGATCCGATGAAATTCCCATCCCCTGCCTTTTGGGAATTTCACGCAAGGTGCGTGAAGGAACATCGATCAGCACCCGCTTAAGGTCAAGAGAAGCAAGGTGAAGGAAGCCCGTTGCCCGTCTCGGCGTTCCAATAGTGGCGCGCCCTCAGGGACTCCACCGTCTTTTCTCGGTCAACCATCAGGGTCAACGCGCGCGACTGCAGGTCCACGGTGATGTCACTATGGCCTCGTCGGAGAAGAAAAGTCCCACGTTCGCGAGCAACTTCTTCCGAATCGATCCCCACGGCGAAGGTCACGTGAGGGGGAAGCTCGATTGGCTCAGCATCCGGAGTAACGCGCAGGCGGGCTCGTAGATGCAGCGTGTAGATACCGGGCTGAGTAAAAACCCAGCTCTATGTGCTGGTGTGCTCCCAACGGGCAGAATTGAGGTATCTGTCTCCCAATGATTCCCACTATCAACACCATCACGCGAAGCGAAAAGCAATCTCAGGACTTCCAAAACTTGTCGTGATGTAGGCACTGGCATGGCCCGGTCCCTCGATACCAGTGACAGAGAGTTCTACCTGGGATGACCGTTTTTGCCCCGATCTGGCTTCCATCCCCATAGACTCGCATTCCGGAGCCACGGGGTATCAAGGGAGCGATCTTCTAGCAAAGGGGAATGAGTCCCGCCAAACTTCGCGCTTCTCCGCAAAGGGACAGCGAGAGCGTCCTGGGAAGATTTGCATCGAGCGCGCGGATCACCGAATGATCCTCCAGCATCAGGTAGTTCGTGACCGCAATATCCGCGTAGGCAATATCGCGGAATCCCCTCAGACTCAGTTCCCACGAGTGCGGATCAGCGCCGTTGGGAATGAGCTGATGAACATCGACGTATTCCCCGCCAACGTTTCGTGCAAAGATCCGCCAAGATCCCCGTTGTTGCGACAATGCTGAGGCGATGCGATGAAGCATCATTATGCGGTGCACATCCTCCAGCTGCGCCAGCAAGAACGCACGTGACAATCGCTGATACGAAGCGTGCAAACTTCACCGTCTCACCCGCATATGCGTCGATGTGGCAATACACCCGAATCCGATCAGAGGGCTGCAAGGATCATCAGGGGCAAGTTCTGCGGTCCCCGCGCCCGTTGATGCTAGGGCTGCAGGGTTGTCCCGAGGCCGTGCGTCCGACGATCGCGTAAAACCAGAGGACGTCCGTGTTCTCCAGTTCCACCGGCTGCAACTCATGATCCAGCAGATCCGCTTCCACTTCCGCGCAGGTCTTTGCCGCGAGGCGTCACATTCATGGCGATCGTCAGCTGGTAGGAACCCGGTTCGGTGAACACCCAGTTTTGGTGGGCGTGAGTATTGGCAGGCAGGGGTATAGCTTGTTCCTGCGCCGTCGAAAAACGTGAGTACCGATTCCTGCGCCCAAGCTTCCCGACTCAAAATACTGCGACATTTCCGGGGCCTTGAACATCAAGGAGAGAGAAACGGACCTGACCGCTGGTTTCAGTCACGATTTCTTCGCGTTGCGAATTCATTCCGAGCCACGGGACTCCTCGTATCTGGGTAGCGGGTATCATCCACGTCTTTGTCCCACGCTCGCGGCGTAGCTGAGCGCCCTCAGGCGCCTTGATCTGGCTTTCTCCCCCAGTGCGAAGGCTCATTGATGCGGGATCTTTCCACACTGCAGGTACGGCTCGGTCGTCTTTAATTCGCGCGACTAATTGGCCGTTTTTCAATGGCTGGTCCCAGACTCAAAGTGCCCGTCGGTAATTCCGCCTTCGCTACCAACCCTGAACGTTCAGGGTCGTTATTGTTGGTTGGGAGTCCTCGTTATCACTGCGGATTCGTGAAATTTCATCCTCGTTTGCTTCGTGGGTAATCCGGGTGGAATACAGCGCTCTGCACCAAGGCGCTGGGGGCATCACGCGTAAGTGACTCGTCGTCACTTGTCCTCCCGTATCAACTGCAGGGGGAAGTACACCGCCGCTCTCGGCCTTTGAGTCCTTCGGTGACACCACGCCCTGGGCGCCGCCAACCCTCAATGAGATAGTGAGCGCTGCGCGTTGTTTCAAAAGGAACCATCGTTTCGATAGGCACGTGCTTGAACGCTCAGCTCTGTAGCTTCCCGCTTGAGAAAAAGGCCCAGTTCGCGTGAGTGTGCGAGAGGTAATCTTGGACGATTGTCGACCCGTTTGGATCTAATTCGTAACCTCCTGTACGCAGTCGCGACGAACGCCCTGCGACAAAGTCTTCGGTCCACAGCGAAATGCGTCCACCATTGGAATTTGTGTAGGAAACGTCAAATTCAACGCGCTCGAAAACCTGCAGGAGCAAGAGAAAGGACATCCCACCCTGGCCACGGCAGAGTTGGGTCTTGAGTTTGCGGGAGGAAATATCCGCTTCCCCCGGCAGCAATGTCTTCGTGGAAGAGAGTGTTTGAGCGCCGAGGACGGGACGACAAGGCGCACTTCTTCAGCTTCGTGTTGTACGCCAGATCCGGTGACGTCTTCCATCACTTTCAGAACAGGATGTCCTTGGTCGTCGAGCGTCATGTAGAAGAGGTCGATATGCCCGTGGTCAAGAGTGAGACGGCGCTCGGCTGAGTTCCCCCAGCGCTCGCTTGTCCTTGGCCACTGCTTGACGAGGCCACCGCACTTTCGCGCGCCTCGCGACTATTCGGGAGCACAGCGGAGGCGCCACTTTGAACAGAGTCCTTCTCCTGGGCGGCCTTAAGGGAGAGGGAACAGAGGCTTGAGCGGACGACTGCGTCACGCCTCGCAGGCGCTTCAATGCTCGCGGTGAATTCGGCCTCGGAAATAAGAGAAGGATCACCTGCCTCGACCGCTTCAAGAATGCGAAGTCGAAGCGAGCGGATACCAAGGTCAGCGAAGCGGAGCTGCACGTGCCCTGACACGAGATCTTCTTCTCCGACTTCTAGGGAAAAGCCTCGGTAGATCTCGTGAGCGCCGTTGGTATTTTTCTCAATCTGGGGGTACCAAAGCGGCGTTGCCTACTGCTTTCAATACTCAGTGCGGTGGAGTGCCTTGTTTTTCAACTGCATCCTCAGAATGGCTGGTCAATTCAATGAGATAGCGAGTTCCTTGGGTGAAAAGAGAGGGATTGAGTTCAACGCCGATTTCATATCCTCCAGCAAGGCCAAGCTCTCCGTCGCGCTCTGCCGAAGTTGTTTGAAACCTCAGTGCGCCATCGCGAAGAGGCGGCTTGGCGCCATTGTCCCCCGGAGTACACAGCTCAATGCTATTTCTGTCATTGCCAGCATTGTCGCAGGCTGTGACCTGGAGCGCGCTCGCCAGCCGGGGTTCCTCCGGGGAGGAGGAAAGACTATCCGCTTGAGCCGGAGGTGGAAGAAAGATCCAGGCGCTGATGAGCGAAATGGCGGCGAATAGTGAAATGAGTGCGCGCGCTACCTTAGGGCACAATGCTGACATGACCAACTCTCTAGAATGATAATCGTTCTCATTACCATTAAAGAGTGTGCCTGCCCTAAGTCAAATGGACACTTTGCTCCAGCTAAGCTACTTAGTTAAATCCTCAAGACCCACTGCGAAATGTGGTAGCCCGACATAATTACCGCGCGCCCAGGCTTCGAACGCAAGGTAATCAAACGCCCAAGAAGATCTCGGCGTACCGCTCGATACGCCTCCGGCTTCTTCGCCTCTAGCTGCGCCCATAGCTCTTCCTTGCGAGCCGCATTCTCTTCGTTCCCGAACGCAAAAAGCATGACCGTACAGATCACACACGGTTAATCCGCAGGTAATGAACGAGGTAGCGGTACAGTTTCGGCGGGACATCATCGGGATGAGGAATTGCGTCAACCATTGCAGCATTCACACGCAATAACTGATCGACACGTGAAATCATCACTTGTTCATTGACTGACTGATCATCACGCCCGATGAAGTAGCGATAGAGGTCAACATCGAGATACTCGAAAGTTCGCACATCGATGACCGGGACGAAGGAATAAATGAAGTCGACATAGAACGTGTGCGTCGGCAGCACTAGTCCACACTCACGCACAAGCTCCGTGCGCAAAATGAGCGCATGCATCATCAAGTACTGGTCGTAGCGGCAGCGCTTGACCTCATCCCAGCTCACGACCCGATCACGAGGAATCACATTGCCATAGCGGATCACCGCTTTATGGGACTTTCCCTGCTTTTCATAGACGTAATTAGCGACTAGAAGGTCAAGAGGTTCCCCTTGCTCTTCGCGAAGAGCCAAGCGCTCAAGGGCACGTTTCAGCGCCAGACGATCCAACCAGTCATCAGCATCGAGAATTTTGAGGTAACGCCCACGCGCCGAAGCAATGCCAGCGTTAACAGCACCGCCTATGGCCAGCATTCTCCTGATGAATAACGCGGATATGCTCGGGATCACGAGCTACCCATTCATCAGCAATCTGAGCGGTTTTATCGTAGAGCCATCATCGACGATGAGCACCTCGACTCCATCAAAGCCACGCACTGAAGTCACTGCTCGATCAATGTAGTCCTGTGCGTTGTAGGCAGGGATCACGACTGTTAACAAGATGTCTGGTTCCACGCCTTGAATACTAGTCTATTCACCTAAATTTCTGACCTAATTCCCTGAACACGGGAGTATTTTCGCGTTATCCTTGGCCTAAGGGCTCAAATCGCAATGGGGAGGCATCATGAGCCAAGCAGAAACCATCCTGAACGCACTTGGCGGTTGGGATAACATCACCGATCTTCAGCATTGCATCACCCGCATTCGCGTTGATTTCAAGGATGATTCAAAGATCGACGAGGCCGCGCTTCGTGAAGCCGGCGCATCTCGGTGTCGTCGTGGTGGGGTCCCACGCACAGATCGTCATGGGTCCGCAAGCAGAAGAAATCGCTGAGGAAATCTCTTCACTCAAGTGAGTTTCGAGCTCTACTCCCCCATTTCCGGACGCTTCGACATCTCAATACGCTCGCGGACCCGGTTTTCGCCGAGGAAATCATGGGGCCGAGCTTCGCCGTCGCACCAGAAAATGACCGTTATGTGAAGGTGTGCGCTCCCTACGGATGGCACCCTCACGCACCTACTTCCTCACGCCTGCGCAATTACTCGTGCGGACGGGCAACAGATTCTCGTCCACCTGGGTATTGACACGGTAAAGCTGGGCGGTGAGGGCTTTTCAAGTATCCGCAATCTTGGGGACGAAGTCAGTGCGGGTGACCCACTGATCGCATGGGACACCGCGCCAGCCCGCAACATGGGCTACCCGCTTGAAGTCATTGTTGTTGTCTTGCGCCCACCTGCAAGCTATCTCGAGCATCTCCCGCAGATTGTTCACCGATCGAAGCACTGATGCCCGGCGCACGAGTGCACCGGGCATCAGAAGAAAGCTAAGCTCACTTAGCGCACGTATCGATTCACGTTCGCGAGGAAGGCGTGCACCTTCTCCTGACGCGGCAAGATCCTCGATATGCGCCTCTTCGCCATCACTGCCATGGAGAGGAATACACCAGTTCGGATATTGATCTGAGGTTCCGGGCAGGGTTCTGGGGAGCCTTCTCTCCAACTGCGTCGACAAGAGAAACCGCAAGCAGGAGCGCGGGGGAAGCCGCTAGATAAGCGTGGAACCCCATAACAAGCTCTTCTTCGCTGGGCTCTTCATGTAGAATGAAGCCGCCTTCATTCAGGCGAGACACCATCTCGCTCTCGTTCAACGCGGTCAGCCTCGAGCACCTGGTCCAAGTCCTCGACAAGCAAGCCCAAGCGATTCCGGAGTTGAGTGTGAACACCCTCGAGGTATCCAAGGGTCGGCGGAAGATCGTGTGTCGTTACTGCAGCCAGGCAGGAACGACGATAGCGGTCAGCCACAATGGCCATCCGCTTCCTTCTTTTTTCAAACCAAAGAACTGAAGTGCCCAAGATGCCACGATCATCTGGCAAGTCGAACGAAAGGCTCAACCGTTCCTAAGTCCTCACCAATGACTACTGCGCCCGCGCGCTGCGCTCGAGAAGCACTAATCCCAACCATGGCCTCGTGATCATAGGAAACGTAGGCACCGGCACTCTGCTTCCATCCCTCGGGGATCCACCACAGACGGAACAAAACCAAGAATGTGGTCGATGCGAACTGCACCCGAATACGAGAGCACAGAACGCAACATGTCGCGAAGAGGCGCGTAACCAGCCTTTCCGCAAGGCCACGCGGAGACCACGGCGGCTGCGACCAGTTCTGCCCCTGCTGCGAATACATGTCGGAGAGCGCACCAACGCTCATTCCCGGGGCGAAGATCTCGGGCATCGACCAAATCTCTGAGCCCAAAGAGTGCACGCCCACGGCGAGGTCGGACATGATACCATATCCATTCCCAGCCGATGTGCACTTTCCTGCGCGCGGATCAGCTGATCGAAGACGATCCACCGACACCACTGCCAAAACTCACTTTCACCCGCCAGAGCGCTGGCGCGCCTGCTCAACTTCGGGAGCATTGATTGATGCGTAAGGCGCTAGGGAAGCTCGATGTCTCCATTCTCAAAAACCAGAGCAGACCAGAGAGCAAAGTTCTCTAAGGATTCTCCGCCCTCAGCGCAGAAAAATGTTCGAATTGCGCCCTGACGAGTGATCGAGCGGGGATCTCAAAAATCTTACGCAGGGCCTTGAGCTTAGACTTCCACGAGAGGTCACGGTCGATGATGTCTCTCCTGAGATCGAGATGCGTGCGCATATCGCGTAATAACTCCGCGTTCCTTTTCCGTCCATGCGCGTACTCATCGATGGCCTCGGGACGGATGTAGAGGGCTTGCCCAACGACGCGAAACCGGAAGGTAAGGCGAAGTCTCCTGGGGAAACACGGCTGGGTGCATGCAGGGGATTGACCTGCAGGAAGTTTGCACCATCGCGCGCAACAATTGCCGTCAAATCAGCCAGATCTTGGGTATCCCCATCCCCCACGAGCTGCTCGAACGCGTGGGTAGAGCTGAGCCGCGACCCCCAACGCTTGTGGCCATCATCGAGACGGCAAGAAAGTCGTTGCGGAACAACGATCAAGGTCGAGGAGCATCTCGCTGCCATCTTCATGACGAGCAACAATCCGGTGCCATCCTTGCGGCAACCAATTGAATCTTAAAGGTCGCACGACCGACCAGATTTCCATCAACCATTCGCGGCGGGATCGGGCGATCTAGCTGCTCAAGTTCATGGTGATATCCTCTTCGGTCTCAACGTGGCACCACACCCATTCCGTGAGGAACATGGACAGGAATTTCGCTTCATTGCCCTGACGGCACACGGTTGTCGGAGGAAGCGGCGCAGCCCTAAAGCAAAATCTTCGTTGCGTCGGAACGCCTCGTTAATTTCTGCCTCTGAGGGATCAAAAAGAAAGAGAGAACCCCAAAGAGTTCAAAACGGCAATAAGGGAGGCATCTTCAACATGCTTCCAGTTACCGTACCAATCCCAGAAACCGGTTGAGACCCCTCACGGTCTCGGCGAGTTCACGTAGTTTCTCTGTTACCGATTGGTTTGCCATGAGGTCCTCTCTGAAATACAGCTGCTTTTGTCTATTTTATGGGCTGCGGAATACGTGAGAACAGCGATTTGCGTGTGCCAGCAGACACATCTTGAGGCAGACACAACTGGAGCATCTGCAAAGCAATGTTGCGTGCATTGACACCCGTTACAGCTGAACGATGTTGCCAGAGCGCACAAGAGCCAATACCTCAGGTACACGAAGACCTTCTTCGTCGACCAATTCCGGCGACTCCACTTCGATTCGAATACGGAGCATGCACGGTTCGATATCGCGGATATTCGACGCCCCCTAGTGATTGGAGAAGAAGCGATGCCGTTTCCACGCCTATCCCCTCTCCACACAAGTGACATACACCTCTATAAATATATAGGATATCCAATGCAGTGCAATACGTCACGTATGACAACCTGAGATACACAAGTGCACTGCACTTTCAGCCTCGGAATGAGCACAATAGATCTATGACAACGCCGCTTCCCGTCCCCACCATCTCAACGGGAACCTGTTGCCTCGGTGCTGCGATTCTTTCCCTCAAAGAAAAATGGTGAAGATTCTTTTATCGCCCGCTCACTGCCCCAGGTTCGCCCGAGTGTCTGGGGGCAGGTGCTTGCCCAGGGTCTTCTTGCCGCCAGTGCGACTGTACCTGAGGGACGACTCCCCATTCCCTACACGCATATTTTGTCCGAGGCGGAGACCCGGAGAGTCCTTTACCCTCGACGTGACCCGGAGTACTCGACGGGCGTTCATTTACTAATCGTTCGGTCTCTTGTTTCCAAGACACCCGCGAGATCCTCACCATGAGTGTCTCTTTCCAGGGCCACGAGGCCGCACCTCCTATTCGCCGCCTGCTCCGCAGGTGCCCCCAGCAGATGAGTGCCGTTCTGCCTTTGAGATTTTCAGGCTCATGGACCACCCCTGTCGGGAAATTTTCTCGGAAAGACTGCGGCATTTGACGTTCGACACATCGGCCAAAGCCTGTACACCAAAGCTGATCCCCAAAGAGAACCAGCACAGCGGCTGTGGATGAAACCGCGAGCTCGCGTTCCAGAGAAGAAGCCTCCCAGTATGTTCACCGAGCGCTCCTGACTTACGTTGTCGACCAGGTGATGTTGGAACCCGCGCTTCGCACTCTTGGTTTGTCGTGGATGTCTCCGGGGCTCGTTGCTGCTTCTTTGGACCATGCGATGTGGTTCCACTCACAATGTCGATATCAATGAGTGGATCCTTTTCGATCAACGCTGTACGCAGATCGTCAGTGGACGCGTATTGGTCGAATGCTCAATATTTTTCGCAGCACGGGACTTTGCTTGCCCATGCCACACAAGAGGCAATGCTCGTATTCCCAGCGAAGGACACACATCAAGCCACTGGGGATTTGTGGACCCCCAGAGTGGTAAACCGATGAGCAGCATGGCGTAGCGCTGCTCTTGCGCCACCGAAGGTACAACTTACCCTTACTTCTTCGTATAGATAACGACTGAAAACCATGGGAGGAACGGTTTCACCGTTCCTCCCATTGAGTCGTAAACCCGAGATCGAGTCGCGAGTGAGCTTACGGTGCTGTCACGCGGTGAGGCGGCGGCGGCGTCTTGTCCCAATCGCTCGATCTTGTTCTTTTTCGTAGGATTCGAAGTTTCCTTCGAACCAGTACCACGATGCAGGGTTCTCGTCGGTGCCCTCCCACGCGAGGATGTGCGTGGCAACGCGGTCAAGGAACCAACGATCGTGGGTAATCACCACTGCACAACCGGGGAACTGCAAGAGAGCATTCTCCAGTGAAGACAGGGTTTTCCCACATCGAGGTCATTCGTCGGTTCGTCAGGAGCAGCAGGTTGCCCCCTGCTTGAGCGTGAGCGCCAAGTTCAGACGGTTACGTTCGCCACCGGAAAGAACACCAGCAGGCTTTTGCTGGTCCGCGCCCTTGAAGCCGAAGGCTGAAACGTATGCACGGGAGGGCATTTCGACACTGCCGACTTGGATGTAGTCCAGTCCGTCAGAGACAACCTCCCACAGCGTCTTATCGGGATCGATTCCCGCACGATTCTGGTCAACGTAGCTCAGCTTGACTGTCTCACCAATGGTGAGCTCACCGCCGTCAAGCGGCTCCAAACCGACGATGGTCTTGAACAGTGTCGTCTTACCAACACCGTTGGGGCCGATGACACCGACGATACCGTTTCGAGGCAGGGGAGAAGGAAAGTCCATCGATCACGCGGTCTCCGAAGCCCTTTCGAAGGTTCGAAGCTTCGATCACGATGTTGCCCAAACGCGGTCCCGGCGGGATCTGAATTTCTTCGAAGTCAAGCTTGCGACTGCGTTCTGCTTCAGCAGCCATTTCTTCGTAGCGTTCCAGACGCGCCTTCGACTTCGCCTGACGTCCCTTCGGTGAAGTGCGGACCCACTCGAGTTCTTCCTTCAGACGCTTTGTAAGCTTCGCATCCTTTTTGGCCTTGAACCTGCAGACGCTTTCTCTTTTGTCTCCAGGTGGGTCGAGTAGTTGCCTTCGTAGGGATACAGGTGACCGCGGTCAACTTCGGCAATCCACTGAGCGACGTGGTCGAGGAAGTAACGGTCGTGGGTAACAGCAATCACAGCGCCGGGGTAGGTGGAAAGGTGCTTTTTCAAGCCAGAGAACCGATTCGGCGTCCAAGTGGTTGGTTGGTTCGTCAAGAAGCAACAAATCAGAGACTTCAACGAGCAAACGGCACAAAGCGACGCGGCGGCGCCTCACCACCGGAGAGTACGCTGACCTGCTGGTCCGGCGGCGGGCATCGAAGCGCATCCATGGCCTGGTCGAGCTGCGAATCGATATCCCATGCGTTCAGGGCATCGATTTCAGTTTGCAGCTTGCCCATCTCATCCATCAGGGCATCGAGTCAGCATCCGGATTTGCCATTTCTTCCGAGATCTCGTTGAAACGCGCAAGCTTTAGCGAAAGGTATCGGCAGCGCCCATACGAACGCTTTTCGATCACCGTCTTGGAGTCATCAACTCGGGTTCCCTGCATGAGGATCCCGACGGTGTATCCGGGGCTGAGACGAGCCTCGCCGTTGCTGGGCTCATCCAGTCCCTGCCATGATCTTGAGGATCGAGGACTTACCGGCACCGTTGGGACCGACCATACCGATCTTAGCGCCGGGAGAGAAAGCCATTGTGACGTCATCAAGGATGACTTTTGTCACCAATGGCTTTGCGAGCCTTTAATCATTTGGTAGATGAACTCCGCCATGGATTCTCCGTTCAGGGATCACGTGACATAACGCCGTCGTAGTTGGGCAGACCCCTCAATGCTAAGGCACGAGTCGCATTTTTGGCATATAGGACTTCTAAGCCGCATCACTTCCGTCGAGATCTGACTCTTCCGCCTCCCAGGATGAATCACGATCCTCGTCAGCCTCGCAGTCACCCAGTGCAGTGCTCAATCAAGCATGTGGCTTCAGTGCCAATTCCATTTCTTTCACCTGTACTGCAGTGCGTATCTGCAGCGCCCGGATCATGGCGATAAACGCCGTTTGAGGCACTTCTTCCATATCCGGCTGTGCGGCGTACTCCCCGCTTCAACGGTCGCTGATTCTTGAACATTGTGTTGAGGAATCTTCGGTTTCATCACTGCCGCAGGGCCGAAAGCAAGGTCAATACCGCAAAAACTCGCGTTAATGACAAGCTCCGCACGCGCCTCGGAATCGGGTCCAATCCACGCAGCGAGCACTGGTCGCCCGCTGACAATGATTGGGTTCCCTTTTCAACGCTCGAGAGAAGATTCTTTGCAAGTCGGTCCCACACATACCGTGTACCAGTGGGGATCACGTTCCTCATACTTGCCAGAATCATTAATTCGCCATTGACTTTGCGGCGAGGCTGGAATCGGATTCCTTTTGTCCCCTGACTGAGTCGTCATGCTCCGTAGATCCGATCCGACGCGACCGCGAAGAATGACGCTGCCTTGGTTGTTCATGATTCTTCCTTCCTAGAGTCGAGTTCCCTTGACGGGTTCGACCACTGTGCGTCCACGCACACCGAGAAAGGAAGACCGGTACCGGCGTCTGTGGAAAACGCCGATACCGGTGCAGCCCCGTGGAAAACTCGAAAGTTACTGAGATTCCTCACCAGTTTCAGGGGATTTTCAAGGCCACGACCTCTTGAGCGACCTCGCGCGTACTCACGCGTGATGGGTTCGTGGAGGGAAAAAGAACACGGCGGTAGTACTCGAGTTCTTGAATCGACTCGAGGATATCGGCCAATGCGCGGTGTCCACCGTGCTTGACAGGAGCTTCCTCGAAAGCCCCTACGGTACCAGCGCTTTTGCGAGTTCCTTAATCGACGATACGTCAATCAGTCGGTAGTGCAGGGTGATCAATGACCTGCGGCATATTCGCTTCGAGGAAGAGCTTATCCGTACCAACGGAGTTACCGGCCAAGAGTGCTTTATTCGGCGCGGGACGAAGCGACGAATGTAGGACAGGACTTGTTCTTGCGCTTCTTCCATCGTCGTTCCCGATGCAAGATCTTCAAAAGTAGCCCCGATGAGGTATGCATCTGCCGGACGAAATCATTCATCCCTTCAGGGCCTCAGCGGGAGGGGTAATAAGGACATCAATACCCGGGTCAACGATGCGCAGATCAGCGTCGGTAATACTACTGCAACCTCAATCAAGGCATCGCGGGACACATCGAGGTCCCGTCATTTCGCAATCGATCCACACCAATGGTTCTTTCAAATCACTCACGTTCTCAAGTGTAGGCTTCTCACCGAGATTTCACTGTTTGGCGTGAGAAAGTGCGCTCACTAGCCGTGAGTGCGATAAAGATCGATCGTCAATTCAAGGAGTACCCATGTCAACGGATCAGTTCCCCCTTTCTCCCGAGTTAGTCGCCCAGGCCCTCGGAAAATTTTTGGGCGATGTCGTTGAGAAAACACCGGTGATGTACTCCCAGCGCCTGAGTGATTTCGTGGGTGTTCCTGTTCACCTCAAGCGCGAAGACATGCAAACGTGCCGTTCATTTAAGGTACGAGGCGCTTATTTCCGCATGAGTATGCTCAGCGAAGAAGAACGCCGCCGCGGAGTCGTGTGCGCATCCGCAGGCAACCATGCTCAAGGGTTGGCATATGCCTGCTCTCAGTTGAAGGTTCGCGGAACCATCTACCTTCCGTCCAATACTCCCAAGCAAAAGCGTCAGCGTATCGAAACGATTGGCGGCGATTGGGTTGAACAGGTGATCGTCGACGGTACTTTCGACCGTGCGAACGCACAAGCACAAGAAGCTGCGCGCCACTCCGGCCGCACCTAGCATCCACCCCTACGACGATCCTTATACCATTGCCGGCCAGGGAACAATCGCCGTCGAGCTTGAGGAACAGATTCTTCCCGAGGCCGCGGCTGTGCTGGTCCCTGTCGGTGGCGGTGGCCTCCTTGCGGGAATTGCGACCTGGGTTCGTTCCCGTTTCGGAGTCAAGATTTACGGCGTCGAGCCAAAGGGCGCAGCCTCCATGCATGCTGCGCTCTGAGGAGGGGCAAGATCGTCTCCTTCCTAAAGTTGATCCTTTTTGTCGACGGTACTGCTGTAGGCCGCGCTGGCGACCCTGCCCTACTCTGTCGTTCGTGAACTGGTCGACGATATTTTGGTCGTTCCCTGAAGGCGCAGCTTGCACTGGAAATGCTCGATTTGTACCACTCAGACGGCGTGATCGCTGAGCCTGCAGGCGCGTTGGCCTCAGCTGCGGCGCGTATGTACTTCTCTGATCCTGAGCAACGCGCACAGCTTCTGGGTGATGCCAGCGGCGCTCTTGTTGCAGTGGTTTCAGGCGGCAATAACGATATGACTCGTTACGCGGAAATTATGGAACGCCGTTGCGTCATGAGGGTTTGCGTCACTACTTCCTGGTGACCTTCCCGCAGCAACCCGAGCGCTTCGTAGTTTCCTCGAAGATGTTCTGGGACCTGGTGACGACATCGTTCACTTTGAGTACACGAAGAAGAATAACCGTGATTCTGGGCCGGCTTTGGTCGGTATCGATCTTGCTGATCGTGAGGACATCACGGGATTGCGCGAGCGCATGGAGGCTTCTCCCCTGCACGTTGAAGAGCTTCGTCCCGATTCTGAAATCTATCGTTTGGTGATTTAGGCGAGGAGCCTGAGACCCCGAGCCGAACCCCGCTGTTTCTGTCTGGATTATGCGGCAGCGTCAGGGCTGCGAGTGTGGACGCGTGCAGCTCACGCGCACCGTCGGGGTGGAGTTGAAACGGTAACCCTGGCCTCGAAGGGTGGAAATAAGATCCGTCTCGGCAGTTTTGCTCGTAAACGACGGATATGCGCGTCAATCGTGCGCGTTTGTGTCTCGGAGGCCTTTCGCCGTACCAGACCGATTCCAGCAATTCGTCGCGTGAAACTACTTCGTCCGCGCGCTGAGCCAGGTAGGCAAGCAGTTCATATTCCTTATTCGAAAGCTTGACTGACGAGCCGTGAAACCTCAAGGCGGCGATGGTCCAGATCAATGTGCGTTGATGCGGGTGAGAGCCTGAGGCCTGCAAGAACTTCAAGGAAATCTTCGAAAGAAGTCGGAGCTTCAGCCGGACGGGTTTCAGGGTGTAAACAAGGGTCATGGTGTATCCAAACTATTTTGGTCCGCCACACCACTTTCATCGTGGGATTTCAGGCGGTAGCGATTGACAGGGCGAAGGTCAACACATACACATCTCGCGAGCACATGGAGCCACATGCGGGCGGCAGATCTGCGTGCGTTAAAAGTCATGCGTCCCCATTCTATCGAATGCTGAACTGCGTGTCAAAAGGAATGACAAGAGGGTGGGAATGCGGCCACAGGCCACATGTTCCCACCCTCTCAGGCAGTAATAACTCATCAGTTTTCAAGCTGTGCACGCACGATTCGCGTTGCCCTCAACAAGGTTCCTGAGGGATTCTTCGGTCTCTGCATAACCACGAGTCTTCAAACCGCAGTCGGGGTTCGACCACAGATTACGCAGCTCGATCTGATCTCGGCAGCCAGCGTCAGAAGCTCGGTGAGTTCTTCCACCGAAGGAACTCGAGGCGAGTGAATATCCCACACACCGGGCCGACGCCGTGGTTGGAATCCCTGCTCTGCAAGCTCAGGAAGCACTTCCATGCGCGAACGTGCAGCCTCAATCGAGGTAACATCCGCATCCAAGCCCAAGATTGCATCAAGAATCTGGCCAAACTCCGAGTAGCACAGGTGCGTGTGGATCTGCGTATCGGGACGGACTCCAGCAGTGGCCAAGCGGAAGGAATCCACTGCCCACTTGAGAGCCTCACGGTGTCGAGCAGCATCCAAGGGAAGAAGCTCGCGCAATGCGGGTTCATCAACCTGGACAACCGCGATTCCAGCGTCCTGCAAGTCAGTGACCTCGTCACGCAGGGCAAGACCAATCTGGTCAGCAACCTGAGCCAGCATGGCAGGTCATTACGCGGGAAGGACCACGCAATGATGGTGACCGGACCGGTCAGCATGCCCTTAACCGGGTGAGAAGTCAGCGACTGCGCATAGCGTGCCCATTCAACGGTCATCGCGTGAGGACGGACAACGTCACCCCACAGGATCGAAGGACGGGTACAACGTGAACCATGAAGACTGCACCCAGCCATTCTTCGTTGCTGCAAAGCCATCGAGCTGCTCAGCAAAGTACTGAACCATGTCGCTGCGCTCAGCTTCACCGTGAACCAGGACATCCAGTCCCAGATCTTCCTGGAGACGAATCACCGAAGCGATTTCTTCGCGCATACGCTCTGCGTAGTCTGCGTCAGAAAGCTCACCCTTCGCCCTAAGCAGCACGCGCCCGACGGATCTCGGTGGTCTGTGGGAAGGAGCCAATCGTCGTGGTAGGCAACAGCGGCAGGTCAAGGCGCTCACGCTGAAGTTCATCGCGAAGAGCGAAGTCCTCGCGCTCGCGATCTGCTTCGGTCAGCTTTTGCAACACGCTCACGCAGTTCGGGGCGAACAACACCGGGAGCAGCTGCACGCTGCGCAAGAACCTCGCGGGTCGCCTCTGACGGCCTCGGAAATGGAATCAGCTCTGGCGCACGCCGCGGGCAAGGGTCACAACCCTCGGCAACCTTCTGGTCAGCGAAGGCCAGCCATGCGTGGAGGTTCGCGTCGAGCACGGATCGTCCCACTTTTCGAGCGCGGTGTCGTGCGGGACGCTGAAGCGAAGTAGAAGTGGCAACGGCCAAGGATGCGGTGAAGTTCCTTCGCATCATCGAGTCGCGCAATTGCGCTATCGAGGTCGAGCGCCAAATGTTGCGCCATCAACGACGCCCGCAACGAGGGCAAACCTTTGGACAGATCCACGGAAGTAGCCTCGGAAGAGAACCACGGCACAGGTCCAGGCCCCAGAGCCCTCAATGCCGGTGGAGGCAAGAGAAGCTGCAGCGCGCGAACCGTCACCGTAACCAATAGCAGCGAAGAGAGCAGGACGCTTCTCGAGTGCAGCCAGAGCACGGAAGACGCGGGTCGAGTATTCGATCAGGGTGGCGCGATCGACGCGGAGGTTATCAGAAGCAAGCGCATGCTCATCGATCTGGACCCAGGGAGCACCGGCCTCGGCAAGCTCTGCGAGAACGTCTGCGCATGCCGCAACAACATCGTCAAGGCGCTCGAAGGATCGTAATCGGGGGTTGCTTCATCAGCCTTAGCGACGGCGAGGAAGGTCACGGGGCCAACCAGAACGGGGCGGACAACGGTGCCTTCTTCATTGGCGGCAAGGAAGCGCTCGACGATCGTACGATCAGCGAAAGAAATCGGCGTATCAGGGCCAATTTCGGGAACCAGGTGGTGGTAGTTCGTATCGAACCACTTGGTCATTTCCAGAGGCGCAACCTGCGCATTGCCGCGCGCGAGAGCAAAGTGCAGATCCAAGCCTTCGAAAGAACGGTAGCGCTCGGGAACCGCACCCAAGAGGGTGATTGCGTCCAGAACCTGGTCGTAGAGTGCGAAGGTTTCGGGGATCGACGCGTCATCCCTGCCGAGGCCGAGCTCGACAAGGCGGTCATGCGTGGTCTTGCGCAGGAGAGCTTCCGTCGCGCGAAGTTCCTCGGCGGAAATGCGGCCCGCCCAGTAGGCTTCGAGCGCCTTCTTCAGCTCGCGGCCACGACCGATGCGCAGGTAACCAGTGATGGTCGCCGTAGGAATTGAGTCATTTACTTATCCTTTGTCATCGTGAAATGGACGGGTCTAAATGGCTTTGCAGAAACAAGTCCAGCAGCATCAAGCACATCGAGAGCAGGTGCCGCTTTATTAAAGGTATACATGTGGATACCCGGGGCTCCTACTTCATGAAGATCCCGAGCCAGCCGCGCTCCCCAAAGAAACGCCGACTGAGTACATCTCCTCAACTGATTGCGCGCTTTCCAAGCGTCGACGCAGGTACTCGGGGAAAACAACCCCGGTCAGCTCTGTCATTCGATTGACGCGCTTAATATCGGTCGGGGGCAAAATTCCGGGAACAATCGGGATCGTAACCCCATTGCTCCGTGCTTTCAAGGAAATTGACGTAGGTATCTGTCTCCCAGAACAACTGTGTGATTGCGAAAGAAGCACCCGCTGATTGCTTAACAAGCAGGCGTTCAACTTCTTGATTGGGAGAGGTACCCGCCGCAGGGTTACCGGCAGGGAAATGCAGCAACAGCGATAGTGAGAGGTTTGAACGCTGCTCGCAAGGCCGCACCGGGTATTGCACAGCGCGCGGCCTCGATGGAGCGAATCAAAGTGACAAAGTTCGGTTGCTGAACTCACCCGCCGGGCGCAGGCTGCCAATCCGGACGGCCAACGGGAGGATCTCCGCGAAGCGCAAGGAAAGTCCGCACCCGGCGTCCAAGTAGTCCGAAACGACTTCCCCAACTTCCGTCGCCGTTGTCCCCACGCAGGTGAGGTGAGCAATGGGCTGAACGGGGCTGTCCTGCACGAGAGAGCGCACAACATCGCGTGCACTGTGTCGATCTTGTCCTGCGGCACCATAAGTTACCGACAGGAAATCGGGGGTAACGGAGAGAAGACGCTGGACGGTATCCCAGAAAGGTTTAATGAGGTTTTCTTTACGAGGAGGCATGACCTCGAACGACAAGGTCGTGAGGTCACTAGAAGATTGAGAGGCTGTGTCATATAGGTCCGGAAGTCGGCGCGAAGCGCCACGGTCGGATGCGCGGAAAACTTAGGCGCACATTCGAGCGCGGATCGAACCCACAAGGGCACTACGTCCAGAACTTCTTTCAAGCATGACTGTATTATCCGTTGTTTTCTTTCGAAGTGCACAGCCGGCCCAGAGATTGGGAAAGTGTGACGGCTTGTGCCATGCTACCTATGTAAGGCCGGTCAGAGCTGGCTGGTGTGCCTCCGTAGCTCAATGGATAGAGCAAGGGCCTTCTAATCCCGAGGTTGCAGGTTCGAGTCCTGTCGGGGGCGCTTTTTCCGCACGCAATATGCACAGGACGTTTTTATTTCGCCCTAGCATGCTTTTCTCCCGGAAAACAGCTCTAGAGTTTGCCTTTTATTCTGTAGTTTCACCGAATTTTTCCTAAAAATCTCACCGAGATAGGAATTTAGGCCTAGAATCTGGCTAGGATCACCCACTCGCACTGTTGCAGGAGTAGCCATGTTCTCTTTGGTGAGACATAGTTTTTAGCCGTCAACGACGGCTATCGGCGCAAACGTATTTTTAACGGCACTTGCGGGAATTCTCCTGCCCTGCTGTTCTTCGTTCTTCTGGGCGCTTTTAAAGTCAAGACGCACTGGTGCGCATTGATTTCGCTCGTTGCTGCACCACTCATCGCCGTCTCTGGCTATAAGATGCCACTGAGCATGAGTCTTGGCAGCAGGCCAAGGCATCATCTTCGCCTGATCCCAATTATCACATCATCATCGCCGCCGTGTGGCTTTTATAACCTCACCGAGGTTTCCGGCCGCAGTAAAGACATGCGAGCTGTCTTCAACACGATCGGCAAGGGGTGACATTCGAGTCCAAGCGCTGATCATCGCCTTCTCCTTCTGTGGTCTACTTGAGGGCCTCGCAGCTTTCGGTGCGCCCGTGGCAATCGTTGCCGCGATGCTTTGTCTCACTTGGCCTTCCCCGGTAAAGGCTGCCGTTGTGACCATCGTTGGCAACGCAATCAACGTTGGTTTCGGAGCAATGGCAATCCCGACAACGACCGCCGGCCGTTTGGGCGGCCAAAACCCCCTGGTGGTTGCAGCCAATATGGGTCACCTTTCTTGGATTTTTCGCCTGCTTCATTCCTCTCCTCTCTTGTGGATCCTTGATGAAATCGAGGCGTCGCCCAGTTGTGGCCGATCGCTCTGATTTCCGGCGTCGCAACCGCAGCAGGGCATTTCTTCACCTCAGAGTTCTCCTATGAACTAACCGCCGTCCTCGCTTCACTTCTGGGTTTGGCCGCTTCCTACATCTTCCTCTTGGTATGGGACCCCGAAGACGCCCGACGATTACCGTTCTGAGAGCACACAAGAAGATCGTCCCAATGCCTCGCGAATCACCTTGGCACTTCTCCCCATGCTTTTGGTTGTTGTCGTCATTGCTCATCACCATTGCGGAAGATCGGCGTCGATATTGACGCCATTTTCAAGTCCACAGACATTAAGATCCCCGTCCCGGATTGCACGGGGAGTTGGTAGATTCCACCGGCAAGGCCGTTTCTTCGACGATCTCACATTCCAGTTCCTTTCCAACCCTGGAACGTGGATCTTCGTCACTGCTCATTGTTGCTTTCGTTTACGGTCGCACTCAGTTCGGGCGGTCGCTACCCCATGACCTTCACAGAGGGAATTGCAACTCTTCAAGACAATTTCCACCTTGAAGATTTCTATCCTGACGATCTGCTTGGTCATGGGCTTGGCCTACGTCATGAACCTCTCTGGACAAACTGGGCGATTGGTACCGCTCTTGCAACAACCGGCGTGTTCTTCGCCTTCCTCTCCCCATCCTTGGTTGGTTGGGAACAGCAGTCGCAGGATCTGCAACCAGCGCAGGCGCACTCTTTGCCAACCTTCAGTCCACAGCAGCGCAGATCGCCGGACTCGACCCATCGACTTTGCTTGCAGGCAACACGATTGGTGGAGGTATCGGCAAGATTGTGTCGCCACAAAATCTCACCATCGCAGCGACCGCAATCAACGAGCCCGGAAGCGAAGCAGAGATTCTCAAGAAAGCAGCCCCTATTCCATCGGATTGCTGCTCATCTTGTGCGTCTTGATCTTCCTCGCCTCGCAAGGATATTTAGGTTCCTATATGCCCGTTGCTTAAGATCGTTGGGCTCGCAGTCTCGTGGCTGCGAGCCCAACGTCTGCTTCAAAAGGAGTGTCTTATGTCGAAGCCACTGCGATCCTTGGCACTTCTTTGTGCAGCGATCACGCTTCTCACGGGATGCATTCCCTTCGGTTCAAACGCAGCACGCTCATCGCTTACCCCAGGACCCACGCTTTGCCGAGTTCACTTACGAAACTGACGGCGAAATCAAGGTCCAACAACGCACCGATTCCTTCAATGAACGGATGCCCGGGCTTGGTGTAACCAGGGACACGTCGTGGCAGCCAACTTCCCAGAAGGATGGCTCTTACCCTCACCCGACCATCACTTATGGGTAACAGGCAGTCGCAAGTGTTCCTCCTGAGACAATCCAGATGCTTGCCAATGGAAGCGACGGAAATAACGCACTTCTTCCCGGTATCTATCCAGGCCTCTACGAGTACGTCCCCCAAAACTGCCACTTTTTCACTGTTCCCTCCGATCATGCGAACACGGTGCTCCAAACTGATAAGAACAACATTTACTCGAACTGGGGGTCATTCGATATAACAAGCTTCGCGGCGTCCTCAGACTGTAACCTCATCATCGTCACTGGCGAAGGAATCAGGGGCCAAGAAAACGCGTTTTCCCAGCTGAGCACCTCGCGAAGTAATAGAGAAGCCGAACGGACTTCCTGTCGAGATACGGAAACTACTCACCCGGCCTCGTCAATCCACGAGGCCGGTTGTAGTGTCGCACCGCAGCCGTCGTAAAACTGAAAGGAAAGGATGCTCTGTCTTAAGTCGCATTTTTCGGCGCGACAAATAGCTCAAGAGAGCCGTCATTTCAGCGATCTAATTCGCGACTTTTTCCGCACAAAATCAACAGCCCCTGGCCGCCACCTAGCAAGGGGCTGACCTCATTATCCCCATTGGGACCTCACGACCCAGCCATACTTTTGAGAAATAGCACCTACGAGAAAGGATCTCCCAGTGCGTATCGCTCTCTCTCAACTTGCCTGGCAGACGTCATGTTCCCCCAGGCCGCCCAGGCGACAGTGTCTCTGCTGGAGCGCCTCGGCCATGAGTCGTCTTCCAGAAGGCCAGGTCGCTGCGGTCAGATGCATGCAAACACCGGCTACTGAAGACGCCGCAAAGATCACGCGCAACCACGTCAAGGCTTTCGAACCAGTTCTCGACGGAGAGTGGGACGCAATTGTGGTTCCCTCCGGCTCCTGCACGGTGCTGCCCGCCACGAGCAAAAGCTCGTTGCCGAACACGTTGGCGATGCGCAGCTCGCAAAGCGCTCCCAGGAAATCGCCAAGCACACCTACGATCTCACTCGAGCTCATCACCGATGTCCTCGGTCTGGAAGATGTGGGCGCATACTTCCCCTCACACCGTCACTTTACCACCTGACCTGCCACTCAATGCGCATCGCTCACGTGGGTGACCGCTACCGCCTCCTGCGCGCCGTCGAAGGCCCTGACGCTCATCGATCTGCCAGACGCCGAAGTCTGCTGTGGTTTCGGCGGCACCTTCGATGAAGAACTCCGAAACTTCAACTGCGATGCTTGCCGACAAGGTCGCGAACGTGATGTCTACCCGGGCAGAGGTTCTGGCTATGGGTGACTACTCCTGCCTCATGCATGTTGGCGGCGGCTTGTCTCGTCTGAATTCAGGTATCCGTCCCATGCACCTTGCTGAAATCCTTGCATCAACGAGGACCAGCCATTCCTTGGCAACATTTCATTCGCACCGGAAAGCGCTCAGGTGATCTGATATGTCTGAAACCTTTATTGGTATGCCAGGGTCGTCAGCAACGATTCCCTGACGCCACGGTTCACACCGGAGGATGGCGGACTACCGTCACCATTCCCGAGGACACGCTTCGTTGGGGACCGACTTTTCCCCAGGGCGCACACCGCACCCTCGCCAATACTCAGATGCGCCGCAACCTGGGCCATGCAACTCGGACTATCCGCACCAAGCGCGGCCAGCGCGTTGCCGAAATGCCCGACTGGGAAGATCTGCGCGACGCCGCTGAAGCTATCAAGTTTGAGGTCGAATCCCGACTTCCCGAGCTTCTCGAAGAGTTCGAACGCAATGCGTAACCGCACGCGGTGGCATTGTTCACTGGGCTCGCGACAAGCACGAGGCAAAATCGCATCATCGCCGACATCATCAAGTCCAAGGGAGTCGATGAAGTCGTCAAAGATTAAGTCGATGGCGACCCGGAAACGAACCTCAACGAGTTCCTCAGGACGAAGGCATCTCCGCGCGCGAAACCGACCTCGCGGAAATGATCGTTCAGCTTGCTGACGACATGCCCAACCACATCGTTGTTCCCTGCAATTCACCGCAATCGTTCCGAGGTCCGTGGAATCTTCCTCGACCGCATGGAAGACGCTCCCCGAGATCTTTCCGACGATCCGCAAGAACTCACGGCCGCTGCCCGCGCTGCACCTTCGTAAGAAGTTCCTTCACGCAAAGGTTGCAGTTTTCGGGAACAAACATGGGCATCGCAGAAACCGGTACCGTCTCGATCTTCGAGTCCGAAGGTAACGGCCGCATGTGCCTGACTCTTCCCTGATACCTCTCATTACCTTATGGGCATTGAGAAGTTGGTTCCCCCGTTACCAAGACGTTGAGGTCTCGCTCAGCTGCTTCCCCCGTTCTGCAACTGGCGAGCGTATGAACCCCTACACCTCGATGTGGACCGGCGTCACCCCGGAGATGGCCCCAGGAATTCCACGTGATTTTTGATGGATGAACGGCCGCTTTAAGACTTGGCCGACCCGATTGGTCGCGAGGCTCTTTGCGGTATCCGTTGTGGGTCCTGCATGAACATCTGCCCGGTCTACCAGCACACTTCCGGCCACGCCTATGGTTCGGTTCACCCCGGCCCCCATCGGCGCGATCCTCACCCCGCAGCTCACCCAGGGCTTGGATGAGAAGGATCCGGTTCACACCTTCCCTTCGCCTCTTCCCTGTGTGGCGCACGCGGTGAGGTTGCTCCGATCAAGATCAAGATTCCGAACATCTTGATCCACATGCGTGCACGCACCGTGGACGTCAAGCACACCATCGTGCCCGACGTGTGGGATCTGGCAATGGGCGTTTCAACCCCCGTCATGTCCAACGCTAAGGCCTGGGAGCTTGCAACGGCTGGCGTGAAGGCAACCCGCCTTATTGGTAAGAAGAAGGGCAAGATCGGCGCTCTCCCCTTCCCTGCCTCGCTGTGGACGGGAGCTCGTGATCTTCCGGTTGCTCTAAAGGAAACCTTCCGCCAGTGGTGGCGGCGCACTCACCCCGAATCAGATGCCTCCGCCCCGCGTACAGATGCACCCGCACGTGGCATTCCCTTTTTGGCCAGTGAGCACGGAATGACTACTCACACGAATGATGAGGAGGCCTGAGATGGTTATGGATGCAAAGACCGCAATCCTTGCGCGTGCGCGCGAGGCCATCGAGCGCTCGCAGGAGGGACGCCCCGTCCGCGAGATCCCTCGTAACTACATCCGAGAAGGCGGTTTGCTCCGGGCTCAGATGAAGTCATCGCCGATATGATCGAAAAGCTCGAGGATTACTCAGCACAGGTGGTTGAAGCTCGCGATGACGAGGGCTGCTGACGCTATCGCGAAGTTCCTTTCCGAGGCGAAGGCTTCTTCCGTGGTTGTCCCCACCGGCCTCGATGATCAGTTCAAAAAGGCAGCGGGACGTGATCAAGCGCACGGTCCGCGAGGACTCGCGCGAGAACGCTGATTCCGACGCTGGAGCTCGATGAGATCGACGCGGTCGTCACCCGCTCGCGTGTTGGCATCTCGATTTCGGGAACGATTGTTCTTGATGGGGAACCCGATCAGGGGCGCCGCGCGATTTCCCTGGTCCCCGACACGCATGTGGTTATTTTGGAACGCTCAGCGATCGTACCGACTGTTCCTCAGGCGGTTGGATATCTTTAGGGCCAGAATCCGACTCGCCCGACGACCTGGATCGCCGGTGGTTCAGCGACCTCGGATATCGAGTTGGTTCGAGTCAACGGTGTTCACGGTCCCCGCTTCTTGCGGGTCATCATCGCTCACTGAGTACTTCGATCCGACACGTTATTAAGCGGTGGGGCGACCAAAGGCCGCCCCACCGCTTAAGTTTTCCCTCGCGACAAATGCCCAAGGCATAGGCACAAGTGACTTATTCTCCGCCCTCCTCCAGTGAATTTTCAAGAGAGAAGGTAAGTATGAGTCGTTAAGTCATTCATCACGATATAAATCTTCTCGCGCCCCTCGAGCTCAACAAAGAAAAATGTCTTCGAGCTTAATTCCCTGTTGTTTGAGTTCCTTAGTAAGCCATTCCTTGCTCTGGCCAGAGCTTCAAGTTGATCCTGAACAACCTGTCCCTTCGAGACTAAGACGTAGCTCAAGCTTCCATCGCCCTTCTTGACAACGGTCAAAGAGCCATTGGACCCATACTGTGCAAACTCAACATCTTCAACTGAAAAGATCCCCGCGCGAGCGAAGCTCTTCGATGAAATTAATGATGTCAAAATTACTCGCTTGCATCATCGAGAGAATCAATGACGAACTGGCCGTGATTGATGATGGTCACCGCTTTGCCCTCTGACGATTTTGCCGCGCGGGCATAAAGCGGGAGGCAATGAAGTTGAAGAGCGAAATCATCCCCACGGTTGCAAGCAACTAAAAACGAGGTAGGAGAAAGTTGAAACCGAGTGGTTATAGATAATACCGCCGATAATTCCACCCAGAAACAGAGTTTCCGATGAAGTCAATGGAAGTGAATTGGGTGAGGCTCTGTTTCTTTGTCAAAGTCAGGTGAGCAGAGATGATCACGATACTGATGAAAAGTCGGTAAATCGAGTGTGCGTCAAGGATAAGTTCGTGCCACATATGTCAACAATAGAGCACGGATCTAACTATCAGTGTAGGGGCTCCGGTACCCAATAGGGACCGTGGCCCCACAAAAACTTGCGAACGGAGGAATCAGTCCTCGACGTCCAGCAGGCCGTTCTGTACGCCTTCGCCAGACGACGGGAACACGCACCCTCACGGCCGCCCACCTTGATGGTGTTCAGCTCAGTGAGATCGGCCTTCCATGCGGACCGGCGAGTGCGGGTGTTTGCTCGGGACATCTTGCGCTTGGGAACCGCCATGACCCTACCGCTCCTCTTCTAGTTCTGACGTTTTACCGCGTCGAAAAACACCCTTTGGGTGCACAGTCATACGAATACGACTTTCGACAACCTGACCACTGCAGCACGACGGGCCAAAAGTACGCATATTCCAAAGGAAATATTCGTGCGAAGCTCGTCTCATTCGAGCCAAACACCCCCGCCATGCGACAATGAGACCACCATGTCATCACTTCGAGTCCTTCGCTCAGGAACACGTCTGAGTCACGAGATCGAGATCAAACGATCACGTTTCATTGCTGCGATTGCACGAACAGATTCACCTCGAGGAAGCGCGAGCCTTCATCAATTCCATCAAAGAAGAACATCCCCAAGCTCGCCACAATTGCTCGGCATGGATGATTGCGGAAGAAGGGCAATCCCCGTCTCAGCACTCTTCTGACGATGGAGAACCCTCTCGGTACCGCTGGAACGCCGATGCTCGATGTTCCTCAAGCGGAACGAGCTGTGGAATGTGACGGTCGTCGTCACGCGCTATTTCGGCGGAATACCTTGGGCGCAGGCGGCCTCGTGCGGGCTTACTCCAAGCGCGACCAGCGAAGCCCTCGCACTGGCTTCCTTTGCCCGCCTGGAAGCACTCACGGTTGTGGAAACGGAACTTGATCCCACCGACGCAGGACGAATCGAGGCTGAACTGCGTCGCATGGGAGCACAGGTACTGGCCACCGAATGGAGCCAGAACGTCTTGATCCGCTTAGCAATGTCTCCTGATCAGCTCGAATCCGCCACTGCGCTTTCGGCTAATCTCAGCTCTGGGAAGTATTCCTTCCGTGAATTGGGACAACGTTACATAGAAATCGAGGAATAACTCGGTCGGTTTTAGAGTTGCGGTGTGGTAAAGGCTCGACAGCCATCTGAGGAGAAATCATGACGAACATCGCAACCGACGTTACCGATCTCATCGGCGGCACTCTGGTGCGCGATTAACCGCTTGAAGGGCGGCGCAGAGATCGTTGCAAAGGTCGAGGCCTTTCAATCCCGCTTCTTCCGTTATGACCGTATCGCGCGCTCAATCGTTGATGCCGCTGAGGCTTCGGGACAGCTTGAGCCCGAGGGCACCATTATCGAGCAACTTCCGGCAACACCGGCGTGGCTTTTGGCAATGGTTGGCGCTGTCGCGGATACAAAGGTGCGACCGTCGTTACGCCATCTTCTGATGAGCGTTGAGCGTCGCATTCTAATTCGCGCTGAGAGCAGAACTGGTCCTAACTGACCCCTACAGGTGGCGTCACCGCAGCGGTTGAGGAAGCCGAACGGATCCGCGACTCGTCCCGGTTCAATCATCGCATCGCATTCACGAACCCGCCAATCCAGCTGTCCACCGTCGCACGACCGCCGAAGAAATCCTTCGCGATACTGACGAGAACATCGATATCTTTATTGCTGGTGTCGGCACAGGCGGCACTGTTTCTGGCGTAGGTTCGGTGCTCAAGGAACTGAAGCCGGGAGTAAAGGTGATTGCTGTTCAGCCCGCCGAGTCTCCTCTTCTGACCGGTGGACAGGCTGCTCCTCACGGAATCCAAGGACTTGGCCCCCAACTTCTGTCGCAAAGACCTACGATGCCAGCGTGGTCGATGAAGTGATCGATATTGAGACCCCTGTGGCTCTTGAGACTTCCCGCCGTGCAGCAGCAGAAGAAGGACTCCTCGTCGGTATTTCCTCCGGCGCTGCTCTGGCCGCAGCAGTTCAGGTTGCTCAGCGCCCTGAAAACGAGGGAAGCGTATCGTCGTGATTCTGCTGGATACGGCGAGCGCCACCTCTCCACCGCGCTCTTTGAAAATCTGCGCGACTGAAGTCACGCACGGGTGGGTGGGTAGCGTTCTCCCACCCACTCAATTTTCTGCCAATCCTCCAGCAGCAGCTCGCTAGGCTAGAAACCAGCACGATACGTGCAGATCGCGATTCACGAAAGACTGACCATGGCCTCGTCTCCCCGCAAGGTAATCAGAACTTCTTGCAGAAGATCTCCGCACGGCTAAACGCCGCGACCCGGCAGCACGTTCTGCACTCGAGGTCGCACCTGCCTGATCCCGGCGTTCATGCACTGTGGACGCACCGCGTAACCCATGCGATGTGGGCGCACCGCCATCTCGCGTACTCCTGCACGTGTACTCTCTTCCCTGCAGCGCATGGCGACGGGTGTTGATATCCATCCGAGGCGAAAATCGGTCGCCGCCGTATTCATTGATCATGCGATGGGGTCGTTATCGGCCAAACCGCTGGGGTAGGTGAAGACGTTGTTATTTTCCACGTGTGTCACCCTCGGCGGCGTTGCGATGACTCGAGGCGACGCCATCCAACTGTCGGAAATCACGTGATGATCGGTGCGGACGTCGAAGGTTCTTGGACCGATCACCATCGACGATGGAGCAGGTCGAGTGCAAACGCGGTTGTCACTAAAGATGTTCCCGAGGATGCTGTTGCAATTGGCGTTCCGGCACAATTACGCCAGCCTGAGACTCGCATGGTGGAAGAAGACCGTGATCTCATCATCGATCCGAACTGCTGGGAAGAAGACCCGACCTGGTAACATCTAGCACCGCCGGTTTTGTCAAGCCCTCGAACATATTCCCAACTTAAGACTCCTTAGGCGCACAACTTCCCATAGAACTGCGCGTGCAACAGATCACATATTCTGTCCTTATGGATAAACATTCTACAAGCACAGATTGACGCACCGACGCGCCTTCACGGTGCAGCAGAGTGTGAAAATCGGTGTGCTCACACGATTCGATATCCCCGAGCTTGCACAGCTCTCGCTCGCAGCCTACGGAGAACGCTAAACTCGAGGCACAGGCGGAAGCAACGGATGAGATGCGCCTGTGTTTCGAAGGGGTTTTCGGCACCGTTGGAAGGATCTTTTCTGGGCGCGTGGGTCGATGGAGACCTCGTCGCAGCAATCATCGTCGTCGTTGATCCTGTAGAAGAAACCCAGCGGTCTCCACAGGTCATCGACTTGATGGTCCACCCGAAAATTCCGCCGGCGCGGTATTGCAACGGCTTTGGTCGCAGAATGTGCACGCTGATGCCAAGACTGGGGAGCTTCATCCCTGATCGTCCGCATCGATGAGGCAATGCGCATCTGCCACACGTTTACGACATCTTCCAGGAGAGCGAAAACTACGAACAGGCTTAAGACCCCAGATTCACTGACGATTTGTCCTAGTTCTGGCAATTTGAGCACAGAACAGCCTGCGGTTTTGTACATGAGCTTCACTCGATCATGGTCCGCATTTAATACAGGGACGACCGCTGCGATGGTAGATGTACCAATCGTCCAAGTTCTTCGTCCCTTCGAGGAATCGGATCAGGTTGATCTTCGGACGGATCTGTATCGATCCGTCCGATTTCCAACCACGAGTCATCAGCTCGCAGATACGTCCCAGCTGGCCAACGCGAGCCTGGAGAGGCCGAGTTTCGCTCGCGCATCGAGAAATCCTCGCGAGGAAAAGAGCCTCTGCGCGATAGATGACTTCCACCCCTGCTGCAATGGATTGATCCGCATGATTAGTCTACGCAACAGGACGTTACGCGCGCAAACCAGCTCAATGGAAACGTTTTGCGCATTGCAGGGTCCCAGTGCCCTGGTTGCAAAAGGATCGCAAACTCGAGTTTTGATTCAGCGACCAGACGTTGCCTCGTCGGAAATGAGCTCGCGGCGATTTGGTCCCGTCACATCTGCAACAGCCGCTTCGGAGAGGATACGCGAGACGAACCTGCCCCACGGGTTCAGGCGCCTCGCCACACGCTCCTGCTGGGTCCTGGGCTCCCGCCGGCTTGGTAAGATTGTCCTCGGACGCACAGGCGACCTTCCGAGTAACTTGCACCTGAGGGCAGCATGACGGTGCCCTTCGTTCAACTCCACCCGGTCTCGGGGAGCACCAATTGACGCTGGAACATCCTGTGTTCGCTCGTCAGCATCAAAGCGCCAAGAGCCATACAGCCCCAAGTGAATATGGAGCCATTGAGCGATTCTTCACTGAAAGGCACGTTTCTCCCCACACCGGCGAACTACCGGTAAAAGGAAGAGCAGCCACGGCCTCGGCGCTGTTCAAACGAGCAGCGTATTCACTCAGTTCTCGGCCTGCTCAATCACGGAAGTGGCGAGGCCAGGAGCCAATGCAACGAACATATGCTTGCCCACTGCTCGCACCGCAACCACAACGTGGCTGTCAATGAGCTGCGCAGACGAGGCGAACCTCCCCTGAGGGGAGGACGCCTGCACCTGAGCGCCTTCGAAAGAGATGAAAAAGGTGGCAGCGATCCGGTGGATCGCATCTCCTTCAGGCATGGTTACTTCGGAAGAACGATGTTGACCAACTGCGGGCACGCACAATCACCCTGAGAGGCTCGCGGCCTCGAGGGAGCTTGACACCGGCCCCCTGCTCAAGAGCCAGTGCACGAAGATCTCTTCAGAGATCGAGACCGGAACCTCGATCTTTGACGCAGCTTGCCATTGGCCTCGACAATCGCTGTGACGGTATCGTCCTCGAGCAAGGATTCGTCTTCCACGACCGGGAAGGGAACACGTGCAAGAGAATCTGCGTGTCCGAGCTGACCACAGTTCTCACAGACGTGCGGAGCAACCGGTGAGAGCATCAAAATGAGGGGCTCAACTGCAACGCGCGGTACGCGATCGAGAAGACGTCAGGTGATTGCTGAGAACGATGAGCTTTCGCAATCGCAGTGTTGATGCGCAGGTTCTCGTACTCGACGGTCACTTCCGTAATGGTGCGCGCCAAAAGGCGCGCGGTCTTTGCATCCATTGATCATCGCTGACGGTCACCTCACCAGTGGTCTCGTCCAAGACATTTCGCCACAGACGCTGCAGGAAACGCTGAGAGCCAACAACTGCGCGGGTTTCCCACGGACGTGAGACGTCCAGCGGTCCCATGCTCATCTCATACACGCGGAAAACGTCGGCGCCGTAGGCGTCATCACATTTCATCAGGGGTCACGATGTTCTTCAGTGACTTTACCCATCTTTCCGTATTCACGGTTAACGGGTTCACCTTCCACGTGAATCCGTGGATCTCGTCGCCTTCAACTTCGTCCGCGGAACGTACTGTCCGCGAGCATCCGTGTAGGCATAGGCCTGGACGTAGCCCTGGTTGAACAGGGGTGTGGTAGGGCTCAGCGTCGGGAACGAATCCCAGGTCAAAGAGGACCTTCGCCAGAAGCGTGCGTAGAGCAGGTGGAGAACTGCGTGCTCAACACCGCCGATGTACAGGGTCGGTTTGTGCCACTGCTGATCTTGCCTCTCGCGGCCCCCATCCAGTAGGACAGGTTCTCTTGCGAGGCAGCAGTGGAGTTCGTCGGGTCGGTGTAACGCATCTCGTACCAGCACGAACCGGCCCACTGGGGCATGGTGTTGAGTTTCACGGCGATACTTCGGGCCGTCCCCAGGTCCAGGGTGATGTTCACCCATTCCTGTGCGCGTCCCCAGCGGCGCTTCCGGTTCCGTATCAGCATCATCAGGATCGAAGGTACGAGGCGAATAGTCGCTAATCTCGGGAAGCTCAACAGGAGCATCTTCGGGGAGGGCATGAGCCACCCCATCTTCGTCCCAAACGATCGGGGAAAGGCTCTCCCCAGTAACGCTGCGACGACTGAAAAGCCAGTCACGCAGACGGTAGGTAACAGCAGCGCGTCCCAAGCCCTTTCTCTTCGAGCCACTGGGTCATTGCCGCCTTTGCCGCGTCCTTGTCCAGACCTATTGAGGCTAATCTCTTCGTTCGCGGAGTCAACTGCAACGCCATCACCGGTGTAGGCGCCCTGGCTCAGGTCGTGAGCGGTCGGGTCTGAGCATCACCGATAGTGCGAATGATATCCAGATCAAAACGCTGAGCGAATTCCCAGTCACGATCATCGTGTGCAGGAACTGCCACGATCGCGCCGGTGCCGTAATCCATGAGGACATAATCAGCAATGAACACAGGAATGCGACGGCCATTGACAGGGTTAATTGCCCACAGGCCCGTGAAGACACCCGTCTTCTTCCCCGCGTCTTCTGCGCGTTGCTCAGGAGTCTTTTGCCCCAGCTTAGTGCACGGTAGGCCGCCACGGCCTCGGCAGAGCGTTGCATAGCCACCACGCCAGGCTTCGCGGGTGCCTTCGGGCCAGCTCGCAGGATATCCAGCGCTGCTTGGTCCGAGGCCGAACCCGGGTGGTGCCACACGCGAGTGGGTGCTCGGGCGACCAGACGACGAAGGTTGCGCCAAAAGAGAGTGTCGGGACGAGTCGTGGAGACCGTGAAACCACGATCACTGACGCCTTCGCCGACTGCAATGAAGTCAACCTCCGCGCCGTTGGAGCGGCCAATCCAGTTGCGCTGCATGGTGCGCACCTTTTCAGGCCAGTTAATGGTGTCGAGGTCTTCAGCGAGGCGATCACCGTAGGCGGTAATACGCATCATCCACTGACGCAGGCTGCGCTTGAAAACCGGGTAGTTACCACGCTCTGAACGGCCATCCGCCGTCACTTCTTCGTTAGCCAAAAACGGTTCCCAGACCCGGACACCAGTTCACGGGCGCCTCGGAGATATAGGCGAGGCGGTAGGAATCGATGATCTGCGCGCGCTCACGCGAATTCAATTCATCCCACGTACGTCCCTGCGCGATCTCGGAGGGAAGCTCACGCGCTCCAGAAGCAAACTGTGCGATCAATTCGTTGATCGGACGCGCGCACCCAAGCCTCGTCCATCGCGACGCGGTGCCTGCGGATCAAACCATGAGTTGAACACCTGAAGGAAAATCCACTGGGTCCAGTGCACATAGTCGACATCGGTCGTTGCGAAGGAACGGCGACGGTCGTGCGAAAGCCCCAGACGGCGCAGCTGACGACGCATGTTCGCGATGTTCTCTTCGCTGTCACGCGCGGGTGTTGGCCGGTCTGAACAGCGTACTGTTCTGCAGGAAGACCGAAGGCGTCGTAGCCCATGAGTGACAGAACGTTCTCACCTTGCATGCGGTGGGGAAACGCGCAACAGTGTCAGTTGCGATGTATCCCAGCGGGTGGCCGACATGCAGGCCCTTTCCGAAGGGTACATGGGAACATGTCAGGAGGAAGAAAGGCTGACGCTTGGCTAGATCACCTGCAAGATCTCCTCAGGGGTTATCCGCGTAGAAGGTCCCACGTTCGTCCCATAGGTCCTGCCACTTGTTTTCGATCTCTCCGGCCAATTGCGCCGTGTAACGGAAATCAGGCTCCCCTGTTGAGATCTCGCTCATCCTTGCTCTCCATCTACCCTGAAAACACAGTGTCTTCAGGCTTGTTCTGCCGTATCTAGGGTAGTGCATTGGCGCAAATTTGCCTGTTTATTCCCACCTAGGCAAAACCCTCGCGGCGTTCGACAATAGAGACATGAGTACCGTTTTTGAAAAATTATTTCAGGTGAGTTCTCTGGGCGTTTCGTCTGGGCGGATGATTCCTGCGTTGCTTTCGCAACCATCGAACCGACCAGTCCAGGTCATGTCCTCGTTGTCCCGCGAGATCCCATTCCTTCATGGACACAATTGGATCCACAGGAATGCACCCACTTGATGGAAGTCGCGCAGATCATCGGTCGAGCACAAGAGCGTGCCTTTGGTGTCGAACGATCCGGTCTTGTTATCGCCGGTTTTGAGGTTCCTCCTATACGCACCTGCACGTCATTCCTCTCTGCGCACCGAGAGCGACGTCCTTTTGAGCAATGCAGCTCCTGCAAGCTCCGAAGAACCTCGACGCTGCGATTGAAAAGCTTCAGCGAGGCCGTGGTTGCTGGGTTACGGCACCAAAGTTCCGCCCCAGATGGCCCTCGCTTCAGTAACTGCTTCCTGCTCCTCCACGCTTGTGACGAACACAAGGGCGACTTCGGGCGTTAAGCTCAAGGAGTCGTTCTTTTCTTCTGCTTGAACGATGACTTCATCGTTTGAGCATCCACTCGTTCACTGATTGCACGACGGCGTCAAGTCCCAGTCCTTTAGCTTCGAGGGAGCGAAGAGCACGTGCATCACTATCGCTAAAACGAGCGATTCGCATACGACGATGAAGTGGAATGTCACGCAAGGGCGTAAGCGAAAGAATGCACACTTGCCCATCAGCGGAAGGAATCGGATCTCCGTGAGGATCGCGCCTTGGGTATCCCAGTTGTTCATCAATCCGGTTCAGAAGACGGTCGGAAACCGCATGCTCAAGAATTTCGGCTTCCTCGTGGACTTCATCCCAATCGAAGCCCAAAGCATCGTGCAGATACGTTTCAAGAAGGCGATGACGACGCACAACTTCAAGAGCTCGCCGACGGCCTTCTCCAGTCAAAGTTACTTTCCATAGGGTTCATGAAAGGCAAGCCCCTCAGCTGCGAGCCTTTTGACCTTTTCCGAGGCAGTCGAAACCGCAACTCCGACACGCGAAGCAAGTGCACGAGTGTGATTCCTTCGTCACCGTTTTCTTCAGCGCCCCAAATTGTTTTGAGGTAGTCCTGCGTTACCGTATTTTCGCGGGAAACTCGACTATCGACCGATGCCATGTCAACTGCTTGCACTCCCCTAGCCTACAGCCTTGTACTCAAAAATTCGGCCCCGGCATGATTTGCGCATGGCGTCATTAGTATGTAATCTACTTTCTGTCCTCAGGACAAAGCGCCATTAGCTCAACTGGCAGAGCAGCTGACTCTTAATCAGCGGGTTGGGGTTCAAGTCCCTCATGGCGCACACAGTACGTTCACTTGTGTGCTACTGTAAACACATAACTGAAGCGCCATTAGCTCAACTGGCAGAGCAGCTGACTCTTAATCAGCGGGTTGGGGGTTCAAGTCCCTCATAGCGCACCCATTGCCGAGGCGGCGCCAATGGCGGGTACCTCTTTGCGTATCTGTGCCCTACTCACCCCTCGGAGCCTCTCATGCGTCGTCTCACTTCTTCAGAGAAGGATCTGCTCGCATCGATTGAACAACGGTTAAGTGCTCGTCGCCGTACCGTCATTACTCCCGATATCGTCGAGCAGGCCACCCATCTGGTCCGTTCAATGACCGATCCCCGCCCAGGCCTTCACGAACTCGTCGGCCCTGTGTGTACCACATCCGACATCGTTGCTTGGCTTGGAATTTCGCGTCAAGGAATCAACAAGGCTGTGCGAACCAATCGCATTCTTGCAGTCAATCCCCTTCAACAATCTGGTACTACCCCACGTGGCAGCTATGGCCAATCACTCCGTCATTGACGATATGTCGGATGTTCTCGGTCGCTTGCGCGGCCGGGTTCACCAGCTCACCGCCGCCTCGTGGTTCCAACGTCCCCTTGAGGTACTTGATCAGACGACCCCGGCACAGTGGATGCTCGAAGGACACGACCTGCACACCCTCGTTGGTGCTGCTGAGTCCTTCGCAACCGCCGAAGAACGCCGTCCTTCCCCGGTCCCGCTATTTGATCCGGAGATCCAAGCAACCTCACTGTGACCGCGACGCTCACCTTCGCAGCTCATCTACAAGAGCCGGCTGCGGGTAGGGGTTCAACAGCGCACCGCGCTCCGCAGTCATTCATCCCTCATCACAAATGAAATCGGGCCAAACCACGACGAAGCGGTTTGGCCCGATTTCACTAGTCATCAAGACCGAGGTCTCTGCGCAAGCGGGCGACATGGCCGGTTGCCTTGACGTTATACGGGGGCATGCGTCACGACGCCGCTGGTGTCAAGAACGATGGTTGAGCGAATAATGCCCAAGAAGATCTTGCCGTAGTTCTTCTTTTCTCCCCATGCTCCCCACTCGGCAAGCATTGTCTTATCCGGGTCCGAGGCCAAAGGAAAGTTCAAAGACCGTTTCTGCGAAAGTTTTTCAAGGGCTTTCATTGAATCGGCGCTGACGCCGATGACTTCCATAGCCCTGTGCCTTAAAAAGAATTGAAGTGATCCCTAAAATCACGCTTCCTTCGTACACCCGGGTGTCGAGGCCTTTGGGATAGAAATAGACGATGACTCCGACGCGAGCCCGTCCTAAGAGGTCTGCAAAGAAAGAGTTCCCTGCGTGGTTTTCGAGCGTGAAGTCAGGGAGCCTTGTCCCCTACGTGAAGTTGAGCCATAGCGACGAGCTTAGTCGTGAGAGGCCCCCATGCTCGCGTAGTGCTTCGAGGAGTGCATCGCACCATCGATAAGTGTAAACTCGGAGCGTTGCGCGAGTGGCGGACTGGTAGACGCGCTGGATTTAGGGTTCCAGTGTCTTTTGACGTGTGGGTTCGAGTCCCATCTTGCGCACTGATAAATTCCCGCGCCTCCCCTAGGAGGCCACGCTTCCCTCACCACGGTTTGCACGTTCAATTGTCGCCTCGGCAATCACGCGAGTTCCCCTGATACAGAACCATGGATTGTCCAGCTGCCACGCCACGAATTGGCAGCGCGAGGGAGAGCGCAAGCTTTTCTTCCTCTTCCCCGAAGCGCTGGACAGGGTGACAACGCTGGGCGTGCCGTGGGCACGGATCTGCGCGGTGAGCACACGCTCGTCAACCTCGCCCAGGCTCCGCTCCCCGATCGATGCGCCAAAGGCACTCGTCGCGGCCTCGTCAACGTCTCCTGATCGTCGTTTGCCAGCCAGACGATATCCGAGACAAGTGATACGGTCCACCGACAAGAGTTCTGAAGCGCCAACAATCACTTGATTGGTCTCAGGGCGCGTTTCACCACTACCGAGGTCGACCATCTGCAGCAGGATTCCCCAAGTTCAAGCCACGACGCTGACCAACCGTGAAATTCCAGTACCCTTCGTGGCGGCCAACAACTTGCCCCATCGGTATCGACGATTTCTCCGGGCTTTGAGCCCAGATGAGACTTGAGGGAAGCCTTGGGTATCTCCATCGGGAATAAAACAGATATCGTAAGAATCGGGCTTGTTGGAAACCCCAGCCCCATTCTTTCAGCTTCTGAACGCACCCATGCTTTCGAAGGCGCCTCGCCCAACGGGAAGATCACGCGTGGTAGTTCCTGCGGTCCCATAATTGCCAAGACGTAGGATTGGTCCTTCGCTTCGTCTTTGCCTCGGTGCAGCTGCGGCCCATTCGGCCCGCTTCAATAATCCGCGCGTAGTGTCCCGTACAGACTGCGTCAGCCAAGCGCCCGCGCGCTGCGCAAGCTCTCTGAACTTCACAAACTCATTGCATCGCACGCAGGGATTAGGGGTGTGTCCGGCCGCGTACTGCTCAACGAAGTCGGTGATCACTGTCTGCTCAAACTCTTCTGCAAGATCCCACACGTAGAAGGAGTCCCCCATAATCTCAGCTGCGCGCGCAGCATCTGCCGCGTCTTCAACGGAGCAGCAGCCGCGTGAGCCAGGCGACATTCTTGAGGCTGGGAGGAAAGAGCCATGTGGACACCGACTACCTCGTGACCTGCTTCTACGGCTTTCGCGGCTGCGACTGCAGAGTCAACTCCGCCTGAAAGAGCTGCTAAGACCCTCATGCGCCCGTTCCCTCTCGTTCATCCAAGGCTTGCCCGGCTCGAATGGCTGCGGGAAGTGCGGCCAAGAAAGCATCGATATCTTCTGCCTGAGTTTCAATTCCCGTCGATACTCGCAGCACCCCAGAGCCTGGTTTTCGTCATCCTCAGTTCCATGACGATTCTTGAAGGACGCGAAACACCAGCATGGCACGCGGATCCAGCCGAGACGTCAATGCCCTGCCATATCCATTGCTAAAAGGACTGCTTCGGGATGGTGAGTCGGGATCATCAAGTGGATAATCGCCGCCGAGGCCGCATGAGGGTCCACCGTCATGCGCACGTCGCTGGGAAGACCAGCAAGGAGACGGCGACGAAGGTCTTCTGCCCTCTGAACGCGTTCGAGGCGGTGTGCAGCTGCGTACTCCAGTGCTGTTGCCAGTGCACATGCGCCAGCAACATCTGGGGTACCCGAGCGGATCCCCTTTCGTGTCCTCCACCTGGGCGGTCGGTTACGACCTTCACTCCCCGGCGAACAAGTAATGCACCAGTGCCGACGGGGGCCCCAACTTTGTGGCCTCCCACTGTCAGTAGGGTCGAGGCCACTCTCGCTGAAATTGACATCGCAGTATCCAATTGCCTGCGCTGCATCGGAGTGAAGAAGAGGAGATTGCACGTCCAGGAGTGTGACCTGACGAGCTCAGATAATTCCCCAATCGGTTGAATAGTTCCCACTTCAGAACACACCCACGTCAGGGACATGAGCGCGGCACCTTGAAGCAGCTCCGGGTTTTCACGCAGATTCTCGAGTGTCGTAACACCCCGTGAATCGACATCAAACTTGCGAATGCTGAAACCCTCACGCCCCAGCGCTTCAGATTGTTCGCTGACTGCGTCGTGTCTCAAGGCGCGACATCCACATACGCTGCGCGTCGCATCTTTGTTTCGCATTCCCCGAGAAGCCCCAAGAAGTGCAAGAGCATCAGATTCTGTTGCGCCCGATGTGAAAGACCAACTCCGCACGCTCGGCACCAAGGGTAGCGCTCGCACGTTCGCGCATCTTCAAGCATCCTGCGTGCAGCGCGTCCACCGGCATGTAGCGCAGCCGGATTCCCAGGGCGTTCACTCAGTGCTTCTTGGGCATGTATCCATGCTTCACAAACACCGGGAGCTAGAGGCGTTGATCCCGCGTGATCAAGGTAATGCGACACGTGTCTTTTCACTAGTTGTCGGCTCTAGATGCCTGCCATGCGCGCAAGTGTTCCAGAGCCTGGGGAACGATTTCGTACATATCGCCCACTACGCCAAAGTCCGCGAGTTCGAAGATTGGCGCATCGGGGTCATCACAGATTGCAATGATCGTTTGCGAGGACATAATCCCCACTGTGTGATGAATCGCGCCCGAGACGCCGAGCGAGATGTAGAGCTTGGGAGCAATCGTGAGACCGGTTTGTCCGATTTGCGCACTGCGGCGAGCCCAGCCTTCGTCAACAGCATCGCGGGTCGCGCCAATTCCAGCGCCCAAGACGTCAGCGAGATCTTCAACAAGAGACCAATCATTTCCGGCACCACGACCACCAACGACAACGACCTGCGCATCAGTGACGCTTGGACGCCCATCAGAGCTAGATTCAACCCGCTCGACGACGAGCGTACGCGTAGGATCGGGCTCTACGACTTCACTAGCGAGTTCAACGCATTCGTTTTCCTCAGCCGCTACTTCCAATCCACGAGAACGCACGCACACGCACGCTGGGGCACTGTGCGTCGCAATCTCACACCACGTTCCCCCAAAGCATCCGTAGTCGCACACAAGTGTCCGTCTTCACGCGAAGAGCCACGACCTCGGCAATCGCGCAGCCTCCCAAAGTGATCGCAAGCGACGCTGCGCACTCACGGTCAAGGAAACGCGAAGCAAAAAGAAGCGGGGCCTGCGGGTTGCCGAAACGCGAGTAAGCCGACGCAAGTGCAGGAGAAAGCGCCGAGGCAGTCAGCACCGATTCATTCACCTGGAGGAAAAACGCAAGAAGAAACACCGAGGGCGTCCAAGTTCTTCGCGCAAAGACTGCGCCTTCCTGAGAGACGACAATCGCGTGGACAGCTTCAGCGCACTCATGCGCCTGGGCAATCATGTCGCGGTAACGCGAACCCAGCGAAGCGGTATCCGAACAATCGATGACGACAATCGCGTCCTCAAGACAAGTGCTCATTTCATCTTCTCTCAATGAACTCAGCCAGGCGCGTCCCGCCGTCCCCGGTATCGGTGAAGACCTCACCAGAGCCGCCGCGATTATGTTCTGTCATCGAGACAACGCCCAAAGGCATCTCGGAGCGAGCTCCGGAGACTAATTCACTGAGGCATCCAGTGGGATCGTAGCCAGCGACGTCATCGAGTTCGGCCCTGAACGAGAGGCTTCACGCGTGCTGCCTTCAAATCCTTAAAGCCGGGGAATCGCGGCTCATTGAGTTGATCCGTCACAGAGATGACTGCCGGAAGGGCGCGCGCAAAGTTTCATCAACACCATCCACGCTGCGCAGTGCTTGGACGTGACCGCTATCGGGATCAACTGTCAATTCACGAACCTGAGATACCAAAGGAACATTCATGACAGCGGCGAGTGCTGCCGGGAGCATCGAGGTCATTGCATCGGATGCCGCCATGCCGCACAAAACAAGGTCGATCGCTTCTTCTTCGGCCAAGAGCGAGATCAAAGCCGCGAGTGCGCGCGCCGTCACCGTGACATCAGCGTTTTTCAAGCAAGGGGTCTGAAAGGAGGTACGCGCTATCGGCGCCGAGAGCAAGACAACGAACCAGTGCGTCACTGGCATCTTCCGGCCCCATGCTCACAGCGAGCACTTCACCGCCGTGAGCAGCAACAAGCTCGGCCGCCGCCTCGACTGCATTCTCATCAAATTCATTCAGTACATCGTCTTCACCGCGGACAAGACGCGAGCCTTCAAAACGACGCCCCGAGCTGGTATCGGGAACTTGCTTAGCCAGCACTGCAATCTCATGTATCCAGAGTGCCATATCAGGCCTCATGCGCGCAGCTCCGAGTGTGCTGAGGAACAGGAGCGACTATGCTTTATAGCTGTTATGACAGATGTAGAGGCGGTAATGTCACAACAGCAAACACACGCGTTCCGTGCCGTTAATCGGCCAAATCCTCACTTTCGTCAGTTGGGCGTTTCAGTGGCAGGATCGGGCCTTAACGTCGCTGTTGTCTCCACGCGCGCGACCTAAAGTAGATTTCTGCGTCATCGACCCGCAAAGCGGTAGCGAAGAGCGCTACCACCTTCTTGGGCCTGATCACGGAATCTGGCACGGTTACATCGAAGGTCTTGGAGTTGGTACCCACTACGGCTTCCGCGCTCAAGGCCCTTGGGATCCCGACGCGGGCTTGTTCTTCAACTACAACAAGCTACTCATTGACCCCTGCGGCCGCGGGCTTGCAGGAAGCGTCGATATTTGCCCGGAAGTTTACGCACACAGCGTTGATGAAGATCTCTACCCGGTTTCCTATCCGCTTGAGCCTTCGCAGTCAGATTCCGCACCTACAACGCGCATAGCGTGGTCATCGACTACCTCGTTCAAGCTCGCACCCCAGCCTAAGGTTCCTTTGGACGAGACAGTCATTTATGAGCTTCACGTCAAAGGTTTTACGCAGAATATGCCGGAGGTTCCCTCAACCTTCGCGGCACCTACGCAGGACTCGCCCACCCTGCCTCAGTGCGCTATCTCAAGGAGCTTGACGTCACTTCCGTCGAGCTACTCCCCAGTCCATGCAAAGTCTGATGAGCCTTTCCTCGTTGAACGCGGACTCACGAACTACTGGGGATACTCGACTCTGTCATTCTTAGCCCCGAACCTTCCTATGCCAGCGCTTCTGCCCGTGCGCGCGGAGCTCAGGCAGTCATTGATGAATTTCGTGGAATGGTTTCGATCCTGCATGAAGCAGGTATCGAAGTCATCTTGGATGTCGTCTACAACCACACCTGTGAAAAACGGTGATACGGGTCCGTCCTTGTCTTTCCGCGGACTCTGATTCGCCCTGTACTACCGCCGGACCGAGGGATACCCCTCGCACATCATCGATACGACAGGGACTGGAAACACCGTCAATACGGATAATCCCCTAGGTTATTTCGCTCATCTTGGACTCTTTGCGCTATTGGGTATCGAATATGGGGATCGATGGGTTCCGCTTCGACCTTGCCGCTACCTTGGGGCGCTTTGCTAACGGTTTCACTCCGATGCACCCCGTTCTGATCGGGATGGGCGCGGATCCGATTCTTCGTGAGGTCAAACTCATTGCCGAACCCTGGGACGTCGGCCTCGGCGGCTGGCAGACAGGCACTTTCCGATCCATTCTGTGAATGGAATGACCGTTTCGCGATACGGTGCGCACTTTCTGGCTCTCCGATATGCGCGCCTTGGCCGGCGGGCGTGGCGCCGGCGGTTCGAACGAGTTCGCGACTCGCTTGTCAGGTTCTCAAGATGTCTTCGGTCACGGCGTGGGATATTTGCGAGGTCCCAGCGCTTCGGTCAATTTCGTAACCGCCCACGATGGTTTTACCTTGGCCGATCTGACGGCTTTTCGATCACAAGCACAATCTGGCAAACCTCGAAGAAAACCGTGATGGTTCTGATAACAACAACTCGTGGAATCACGGTTTGAGGGGGCAATTGCCTCCCCATCATCGGTGTTGATCCCGATGTCCGCGACGTAACGGCATTGTCGAAGACATTATTCCTGCCCGTCAGCGCAGCCAGAAAAATCTACTTGCAACTTTGTTGGTCTCTTCGGGAACCCAATGTTGGTTGCAGGAGACGAATTCTCTCGTACGCAATTTGGCAATAACAATGCCTACTGTCAGGATTCTCCGATCTCATGGATCGATTGGGATCTTCTGAACCCGAAGATCAGCCCAGACGGTGCGTTGGCTTTTGGCCTTGCGCCGCGCTCACCCGGCGCTTCGCCCTATGGCTTTCTTCTCAGGAACAGATCCTCATGGCGATGTCATCGCTGATCTTTCTCTGGTATAGCGCCGATGGCTCACCGATGAGGGATGACATTTGGGGATCTCAAGAGTCTCGAGTCTTCCAGATGCTTCGGCCCGGTAGCCCCCTACAACGGCCGCGACGCCTTGGTCGTATTCAATGGCACAACAGATGACCGCGATGTCGTTCTTTCCCAAGGCCGCGGCTGCCCGTGGGTTCAGGTCCTCGACACCGCATGGGGTAACCCCGAAGACGGCGGCATTAGCTCTGTGTTCGACGCGACGCGATTGCCGGCTTCCCTTGATCGAAAGGCTCCAGGCGACACTATTTCTTTGGACCCCTTCAGCGCATATCTACCTGTCTGCTGTAGAGTCTTCGACTCAGGGGTGATCACGCTGAGACTGGCTCTAGTGACTAGCAGCGAAGAAACACTTGAGCAATCTACCTCTGATGCATCCCTCGCACGTTCAATCGCACGTTCGAAGGAAATCGAAGAGGCCATCGACCAGGACCCCTCGCGATTCCGCGTATTAACTGGAGATCGCCCCACCGGCCGTCTCCACTTGGGGCATTACTTTGAACTCTGCGCAATCGCGTTCTTCTTCAAGACCGCGGCATTGACACCTGGGTTCTGGTCGCCGACTACCAGGTGATCACCGACCGGGACGCAGTTGGCCCCTATTGAGGAACGCGTTTTAGGCCTCGTTACCGACTACTTGGCAGTTGGACTCGATCCAGAAAAGACAACGATCTTTAACCACTCATCCATTCCTGCGCTCAACCAGCTGATGCTTCCTTTCCTGTCGCTGGTCACCGAGTCAGAATTGCATCGCAATCCCACGGTGAAGGCTGAGCTGAGGCAACCGATGGACGCGCGATGACCGGTTTGATGCTGACCTACCCGGTTCACCAGGCATGCGACATTTTGTTCTGCAAGGCAAATCTTGTTCCTGTTGGACAAGACCAGCTCCCCCACATCGAGCAGACACGCTTGATCGCTCAACGCTTCGACAAGCGTTACGGGCGCGTCGACCCCAAGCGCGCAGTCTTCCCGCGCCCTGATGCGCTCCTATCTGAGACTCCCTCCTCCTGGGGACTGACGGCACAAAGATGTCGAAGTCGCGTGGAAACACGATCGAGCTTGCGATGAGTGCAGATGAGACCGCTCGTATCTTGAAGCGTGCGAAGACGGATTCGGATCGTCATATCACCCTACGATCCCGAGAATCGTCCCGAGGTATCCAACCTGCTGATGTTGGCGTCACTGGCAACGGGTGAGGATCCCGCCGCCATCGCCGAGAGGATCGGAGACGGCGGCGGCGGAATGCTCAAGGCAACCGTTACCGAGGCACTCAATGAGATGCTCGTCCCCCATCCGGCGCTCGCCGCGAAGAACTGGCCGCAGATCCGGGTTACCTGCCTCCATTCTTCGCCAAAGGAAATGAGAAGGCGAACGAGCAGGCAGAACAGACACTGAACGAGGTTCGTCAGGCTATGCACATGGTCTACTGAAGTTCATAAAAATGGTGGTGATCCGCGTAAGGATCACCACCATTTTTGTCTTCTCAGCAACCTCTCAGTGGCTAGAGTATGTCGACGCTCACACTTTCGATTACGCTTAGATATGTGAACGAGACACTTCTGGCCCGCATCCCCGCAACTGAAGTTTTTCCCTGTCGTCGAGGACGAAATCTTCCCGCGAAAGCCACTGCTTTTGAGGCTTTCCTATCCGGAGCGACGGTCTTTAGAGAAGGCACGGTGCTACGCAGCCGAGGCAGTTCTCCTGCGCCCGGGTGGGTCGATTCATTCACGCGCGCTTATGCGCGACATCGCTCCCGGCCTCGACCGCTATGAAGCGTGGGTGATGCCGGATGCCGTCGGTCAGTGGAGTTTCAGGATCGATACCTGGTCTCGACCCTTGTGCGACGTGGCGCCACTGATGCCTCGGTCAAAATCGGCGCGGGTGTCGACGTCGAGCTGATGCTCGAAGAAGGTGCGCTCTTGATGGAACGTGCCGCCCGAGGCGAGGCACTCAACAATCCCTCGCAAACCCAGCCGACGCGCTCAGCAATCGATACCTCTTGGACGCGGCAGCGGGATTGCGCGATGCCTCGCAAACTCCCCAGCGTCGTCTTTTTCAGCTGGTCTCGGCGCCCGTGCGCGCGGTATTTAGGCAGATCCCCTCAGAGACCTCACGGTTCGACGCGCACCTACCCCTTTTCGTTGCCCGCAACCGCGCTCTTGCCGGTGCTTGGTACGAAATTTTCCCGCGTTCCCACGGCGCTTTCCAAGACTCACGGGACGCTGGGTCTCGGGCACTTTGCGCACCGCTGTCGAGGACTTGCCGGGATCGCCTCAATGGGATTTAACGTCATCTATTTGACGCCCATCCACCCCATTGGATTGACCAACCGCAAGGGCAAAAACAATGGCCTGATCGCTCCGCGGGCGAACCTGGAAGCCCGTACGGAATTGGCTCAGCCGAAGGCGGACACGACGCGATCCATCCCGAGCTCGGCAACTTCGATGATTTCAGATTATTTCGTCGAGCAGTCACGCGCGAACTCGGCCTCGAAGTCGCGCTCGATATCGCATTACAGTGCTCGCCCGATCACCCGTGGGTCAGTGAGCATCCTGACTGGTTCTCGCAGCGTGCCGACGGCTCCATCGCCTACGCCGAAAATCCCCAAAGAAGTATCAGGACATTTATCCTGAATTTCGATCGAGATCCGAGGGGATTTACACGGCTATCCGCGACATGCTTGAACTGTGGATCTCTCGGCGTCAAGATCTTCCGCGTTGATAACCGCACACGAAACCAGTCCCTTCTGGCTGCGGCTTTTAGAAGAGCTTCACCGCGCTACCCGGACGTGATCTTCCTTGCCGAGGCCTTCACCCGTCCTGCGATGATGCGAACCTTGGGTGCTGTCGATTTGACCAGTCCTACACCTACTTCGCGTGGCGAACCTACAAGGAAGAAATCGAAGAGTATCTCACCGAGCTCTCCCAAGAAACAGCTCACCTCATTCGCCCGACGTTCTGGCTGACGACCCACGATATTCTCACGCCTCAAATGACGACGGGCGGGACTGCAATTTTGCAATCCGCGCTATGCTTGCCGCCCTTGGGGCTCCCTCATGGGGAATCTACTCGGGCTACGAATGGGTTGAAAACGTCCAGCGTCCCGGAGCTGAAGAACCCAATGACAACGAAAAGTACGAGGTTCAGGCCTCGTGATCCCAAGCTTGCCCAAGGGACAGGAATTCCTGCTCTATTGACGCTGCTCAACAGTGCGCGTGAGCGCCACCCGCATTGCGTCAGCTCCACGACTTACGTATTCATCCCACGACATCGGACCGACTTCTGTGCTTCTCAAAGCACGTTCCTGCTCGTTTTTCTCCTACTGGAGTGCCCGACACCGTCATCGTCGTTCTTTCACTCGATCCGGAAAATACGGTTGAGGGTGAAGTTCACGTTGATTTGAGCGGCTTTCATTGGGAACCTCATCAGCTAACTTCACGGTTGTTGATGAACTCGACGGACAGCGTTACTCCTGGTCAACGACCAACTGGGTCCGACTGTCTCCTGGGATCGACTCGGCCATGTCATGGCCATCGAAACCGAGTAATTACACGATCACCTTCGAACATGAGATGATGACACATGGAACCTCAAGCGACATCAGTGGCCACAGACGTCCTCGATGCGGTAGCCGAAGGACGCTACGCTCTTCCTCACGATGTGTTGGGAGCACACCCAGTGACGGCGTCGTCACCATTCGTAGTGTTCACCACCCAGCAGATTCTGTCGAGGTGATTACTCCCGATAGGGACGCTCCCGCGACCCATGAGCATTCTGGGGTCTGGGTGTGTACTTTCGAGGCGACGATATCCCCGACTCACCGTCTGCGTGTCACCTACGGAGATCACTCACAAGTCGTTGACGATCCGTATCGCTTCCTCCCGACTCTTGGAGATGGATACCTATCTCATCGGCGAGGACGCCACGAACGTCTCTGGGAGGTCTTGGGAGCGCATATCACCCATTTCGACGGCGTCATGGGACCGGTCGACGGCGTTGCCTTCGCAGTGTGGGCGCCCAATGCTCGCGCGGTTCGCGTCGTCGGCGACTTCAACTTCTGGGATGGAAACCGCCCACTCAATGCGTTCCATGGGAGCCTCGGGAGGGAGCTCTTCGTTCCCCGGCGTTGGCGTAGGCGCTCGCCACAAGTTCGAAACCAAGGCCCTCGGGTGATTGGTTCCAAAGGCCGACCCGATGGCCCGAGCAACCGAGATTCCTCCCGCAACCGCTTCAGTGGTGACCGATGTATTCCACATATGGGAAGACCAGGGAAATGGCTGCGCGCGCGAGAAGAGACGAACCCGCATTCAGGCCCAATGTCTATTTATGAGGTCCATGCGGGTTCGTGGAAGCAAGATCTGGGATACCGCGGTCTTGCCGATGAACTCATCCCTACGTCAAGAAGATGGGCTTCACGCACGTTGAGTTCATGCCCTTTGCCGAGCACCCTTCGGCGGTTCCTGGGGATACCAGGTGACCTCCTACTACGCACCAACCTCACGCTACGGAACCCCTGACGACTTCCGTTACCTGGTTGATCGTCTCCACCAAGAAGGCATCGGCGTGATCTTGGACTGGGTCCCCGCCCACTTCCCCAAGGACGACTGGGCACTGGCTCGCTTCGATGGCACTCCCTCTATGAAGACCCGGATCCTCTCCGCGGGGAACATCCCGACTGGGAACCTACGTCTTTAACTTTGGACGCACGGAAGTTCGTAACTTCCTCGTTGCCAATGCTCTCTACTGGCTCGACCAGTTCCATATCGATGGTCTACGCGTTGACGCAGTAGCATCGATGCTCTACCTCGATTACTCCCGCAAGGACGGTCAGTGGCGCCCCAACCAGTATGGTGGGCGTGAAAACCTCGAGGCGATCTCCTTCCTTCAAGAAAACCGCAACGGCATACCGCTTGCACCCGGGCATCGTCATGATTGCCGAAGAGTCAACCGCTTGGCCAGGGAGTGACTGCTCCTACTTCCGGCGGAGGCCTCGGTTTTGGCATGAAGTGGAACATGGGGTGGATGAACGACACCCTGCGCTATCTCTCGGAAGATCCGGTCAATCGCCGGTGGCACCACGGTGAGCTCACCTTCTCCTTGGTCTACGCCTTCTCCGAGAACTATGTCTTGCCCCTGTCTCATGATGAGGTTGTTCACGGTAAGGGCGCGCTTGTCTCAAAAGATGCCGGGCGATCATTGGCAACAGATGGCGGGCCTGCGCGCACTGTATGCCTCACCAGTGGTCTCACCCCGGCAAGCAGCTCCTCTTTATGGGACAAGAATTCGCCCAGGAGCAAGAGTGGAACGAAAGCTATTCTCTTGATTGGTGGCTCTACGATCGCCCCTGATCACGCTGGAATAGCTGCCTTGGTCTCGCGTTTGAACGAGCTCTACAGCGCCCACGCAGCACTGTGGAACGATACCTACACCGGTTTGGTGGATCGACGCCTCCGATGGCGATCACAACCTCATTTCCTACATTCGTAAGTCCGAGGGCCGCTGGCGGACACAGCGCTCACGATGAGCTTTCGTGTGCGTCGTGAACTTTGCGGGTAACCCCACGAGGGCTACCGCGTTGGTTTGCCACACGGCGGCACCTGGCGCGAAGTCGTAAACACAGATGATCCTGCCTTCGGCGGATCTGGAGTGGTGAATATCGGAGACCTTGTCGCCGAAGAAGTCCCGTGGAATGGACGTCCTTTCTCAGTCGAACTTCGAGTTCCGCCTCTGGGTGGTCTCTGGCTCGCTCCTGAAAAGTAACAGCTACTAGAAAAGGGGAGTGGGTGCGGATCCTGGGATCCGCACCCACTCCCTTTAACGTGCTCTAAAGTAAGCTGCCGTCTGATCAGATCATCAACAGGGATGAGAGACGACGACGAGCCGCCTTAACTTCGGGAGTGTTCCCGGCGATGCGGAAAAGATCCAAGACGTACGCGATAGTCTTCCTTTTTCTTCTTCCGAAGCATCCTCCATGAGCTGCAAGAGGACCTCAAAAAGCCTCGGCGTACTGGCCTGCGGCAAAGGTGCATCGGCGCGGGCAGAGGGATCATCGCTTGCCAAGCTTTCACGCAAACGAAGATTCACGTGCACGATGATCTTTTGCGTCTTCATCACGGGATTCAACTCAATAATCTTGTCCCAAAGCTGCGCGCGCGCCTTCTAAGTCACCGCGTTCTTCAGCTTCCAGAGCCGGGAGATGTTCTTCGAGGGATCGGCTTCGCGACGTCCTCTCCACTCACGGCAACTCGTCCGGTTACACCCATTTGCTGGGCGGCTCGAAGAAGATCTTCGATAACCGGTGCGACCTGTTCATGGGGAGCAACTCCCTGGAAAAGAGGAACCGGACGGGCGCCGACCAAAAGCAACAACAGTGAGAATAACTGTACCTGGAAGGCCTGCGCCACGCGCGGTGCACGAGCGGCATCGATTTCCACAAGTTGGAAAGCGCCCATCTTGTCCCGAGCAAGTTCTTCCAAAGTTGCCAGAAGCTGCTTGGACTCAATGACTGAGCTGCCCAAAGCACGATGACCACGGGCACCTGTTGCGTGAGCGCGGCGACGGCCTCGAAAGTCGAATCATCGCAGGTGTCGACAAGAGGAATATCAAGGCCCGCCCCCTGCTGGGACATCGGAGCCTGCATCGCAGGATTTCCTGGGCTGCCGGCTGACTCACCCGAAGAGTTACCTCGCGCTGTAGCGGCGCTCAGATCCACTGCGCCGTGAGAATCTGCAGGCTGAGGGTTATGAGCCTCGTTATTCATATCTAGTAATCTCCCTTAACGTTGATCAGGGTTGCCCGCGTTATCGTCCTTTACGACCGAGCCGAGTGCACGTTCGGCACCCACCACGCTGATCACCTGTGAATCAGAACCCGACTTTGGGATGTGCAAGAGGACCGTTGCAACGTAGGTCGCTGTTGCCTTCCCCTTTAACGGTATCATCGTCGCCCCTCAGCAAGGGCTGCAGTCGTTCCTCCCAGACGCATTGTCGAGCGAGCAACAGTACGCTGATAGGGTTTGAGTATAGGTGAAGGAAGCAACGACCAGTGACGAACCGTCAACCAGCTGGACACCAACGATGGGGAACTCGTCCGAGACTTCAGCATGAGCTTGAACGTTTCCTGCTGCCTGCACAGCATCATTCAGGCTCTTTGCATCTTGAAGGTAGCGGCGAGCAAAAGTCATCGCCGGAATACTGGTCGTTTCCAGCGTTGCCGGAGTTGAGCATATCAACGTAACCCTGCAGCGCTTCCTTCGGGGTCTTGACGTAGCCCTGAGCATCCGCGCTCAAAGGTGCGGAGCCCTTTTCCATGTTATCGAGCTGGAACTGTGCACCACCCAGCGCACGCCCACCCCAGAAGTTTGTACTGTGAGCGCGCATCCTCTTGGACTGCGAAAGCGATCACCGGCAAAGAGGTTTGATCCGGATTCGAAACATTCACAATGACGCGAGGCCAATCATTAGAATTTGAGACCGCAACCGATCCTTCATTCACGATGAGTTTGGAGACCTCAGTATTTGTGGCTTTCGCTGCGGCGTATTGGTCCGCGCGCATACGCAGAGCGCCACCTTCAAGACGTGCTTGAAGAAGCGCGGGATCGCGACTGGAATCCGCCGTGTTGAGCGTGTCTTGAATCGAATCGAGAATGCGCCCGACGCGGGCAGAATCTAAGTTCGGTGCACTGGCCGAGGCACTGAGCAGTGGTTTCGGGAGCAACCAAGTCCCCGCTGCTGCAGGCAGCCAGAACGAAAGCGGGAATGACAAAAACAGGAAGAAAACGTCGTGCGCTCATATCACTGCTCCTTCTTTCCGCGTTCCTTAGAGGACATCCATCCACCAATAATCTGACCCCACGGACGTTTCTCAGCAGTTTCTTCGCCTGTTCCTTCTTCGTCCCTGGAAACCTGCGGAATCAGTCCAGTGTCGAATCCTGTCCGCCAATGACCACGCGATTCTCGCCATTTTCACGCGCCTGACGCAGTGCACGACGAGAGGGCAAGACAGCGCCAGGTCGGATGCTCGACAAGTCGATAATGCCGGTGTCCGTGGATTCACGCTGGGAGGATCAACGTGTTCGTCCTCGCTCACAATCCCGTGACGACCAAACCGTGGTTCTTCTTCAGGCTGCGTATTGTCTTCAGTTTCATCAACAACCGCTGGATCTTCAGAGGGATACTCATTGCCTGCGTTTTTCCTCTTCCTCAAAAGCCCTCCTCATCTTCACTGGAGAGAAGTTCTTCTTCCACGAGGCCATCATCTTCACTCGCCGGAGTTCCGGCTCTCCGGCAGCTTCTTCCTCAAAGAAAGACAGCGCCTTCGAAGGAGCTTGAGGATCGTCTTCGTCAGTATCCGCATCCGAGTGTTGACGTTCGCGCCAAAGAGCGAATCCCACCAGTGCACCAGCGATCAACAGGAAGAGCAGAGCAATGATCCCCGAAGCGATGGCCAAGACGTTCTTGTGCGGGGTCTTCCACGTCATGGTGACGGTCAGGTCCGGAAGCGGTCTTTCCATCCGAGGTAATGACAAGGGAGCGGCCTGCAGGGACATCGCGAAGAGTCATGGTCGCACTCGAGGCGGCGGTGGCCTCGTCCGGCTTACATATCTCGCCAGCTGCCGACAAACTCGGCGTTGCGCTCGTGGAAGGCGAAGGCTGGGGGATGCCTCCGGATTCTGGGGCTGCTCGCTCGAGGGGAAGGAGAAGGCGTCGGCGTGGGAGACGCGCTTACTTGCGCGTCGTGTCCCTGGGTCAAAAAGATTGCTGCGGTTGGCGGAAATACCGGTAATTTCAGCGTAGGACAGGTCGAAACCCAGCCTCGAACATCAGAAGACGTACCCAGTGCCATCGTGACTTGTTGACCAGATGCCGAGGAAGCGGTAACCGTGACTTCGCCGCCCTCAAGTTGGAAAAGCCCCTCTCGGGTGATAACAACCGGCTGCTCGGGTGAAACGGTGGCACTGATTTGCTGCGCAGGCTTCCAAATAGTCAAAGCCAGCACGGCAACGATCGCTGCAATCACCGCAACTGCACATGCAGCAACTGCTCCTGGAAATCTCTTGAGCTGATCCACTCGGACTCTCCTAGTAATGGGATACTGTCAACCTCTAGTTGTAACTCTACGGGCAAACAACACGAGTGCATACTGGAGGTGTCTCACGCCACGTGCACGTAGCCGATCACGCCCATTATGCCGGTCGAAGACCACGTTTCCAACAGTTAAGGTGCCAGTGTCGCCGAGCGCGAACACCCTGTTCTAAACCGTAGGCACGTTCTTCAGGCCAGGCGACGACATGCACTCCCACCGTGACAGGCTGCAAACACGCGGGGACATGTGTAGGTTTTGGAGGATGTCCGAAGATATTGGACCTGATAGTAATCGCCATCGGGTCCAATTTCGCTGTGCGCCATCGAGGCGAGAGCAGAGACCTGAAGTGGCCTGCTCTCGCCCCAGGGACGCTTACGAGATCGTTTTCCTCTCACTCCACTACTGTGCCACGGCGCAAAACCCGACGCACATTAAGAGCAGAATCAACCTCGACCACATCGGCGAACTTACCGGCCTCCAAGGAACCGATGCGCTCATCACCCAAGATGGTTGCGCCCTGTACCGAGGCCATGTAGACAGCATCGACCAGCGGAATCCCACCAAGAGTGGAAGCAACACGCACACAATCCAGCAGGTGTGCAGTTCCACCTGCAATGGATTCTCCTTGAGCGAGACGGGCGATACCATCACGAACGACAACGTCTTGAGGACCGAGGGTGTAAGCACCATCGGGCATGCCGGCAGCTGCCATCGCATCCGTAATAAAGACAACGTGGTCGCGGCCCATCAACTCGTAGACGTCACGAACCAGGAGCGGATCGACATGGACGTTGTCGCAGATGAGTTCGGCAACTGCCCCGCCGCGTGCGGCATCGGAGAGGAACTCTGCGATCGGGCCGGTGTCGCGGTGGTGAAGCGGACGCATCCCATTGAAGAGGTGGGTAATGGTCGCGCGCGGGCCACGGCTGGTGTTGGACTGGGCAAAACGTGCACGCGAATATTCCAATGCCTCGCGAGCATATACAGGGTCGAATCCGTATGTCCCCATGAGGGAAGCGCTCCCCCGTCGATCAGGGCTTCCGCGACCGAGCCTTCACCGTATGCGCGAGGCTTTTCAGGGGCAAGGGTCATGGAGAGGCATAGCCCTCACACAGCTCGATCAATTCTCGAGTGAGATCGGGATCAGGGATCGACGATATAGGTGGGGTCTTGCGCTCCACAGCGTGCGTGTGAAACGAAAGGACCCTCGAAGTGGATTCCGGCAAGCTCCCCTGCTTGGCCAAAGAGGCAAGAGTGCGTGCTCGGGCTTTCAGAGTATCGGCATCGGCCGTCACACATGAAGCAACCAGGCTGGTCGTACCATGGCGACGATGCTCCATGACCGCAACCATTGCCGCTTCAGCCAGTTGTTGCATTGGGGAAAGACTTCCACCGCCGCCGTGGCAGTGAACATCAACCAGCCCGGGAAGGAAGGTTGAATCACTGGGGAGCAGGAAGATCTCCTTCATAGTCTGTAGCGGCACATACACGGGTAATGAATTGGCCTTCGATCTCAATAACACCATCGTCAATGATGGAGTCCTTCAGGATTACGCGGCCTCGCATAATTTGTTGATCCATAGCTCTATTTTGTCACACTGGCCAGCGCTTTCGCAGTCAATTTCCGCTCATCACCTGAGCAATCGCCTCCGCTTGTTCAAGACGATGCTAAGAGGCGCGCCTTCATAAGATTCGACAAATTGATATCCCGCGCGCGGGTCTTTCACCGCAATGACACGGCCGTTTTCAATGATGAAAGGGCGAAACATTCCGTTCTTTGTCGGACAAATCGCGTGTTCTGCTTGAGCGTCAGCTAGACACGAACGGTCTGCATAACCAACATGAATCTCATCAAAAGACGGGCATGAAATGAGCGAACGTGCTTCCTCACTATGAGCGCGCAGAAGTGCGTCAAGATCGGCACGGTGGTACCCCATCTGCGTGTGGATAATCGGAAAGCTGTGCCCGCGCTTTTTCCTGTGCAGCGCCGTCTAAAGCTCGAGCGCCTCGCGCTTGGGGATGCCCGCCCAACGCGCAAGGTCTTCAGCGCTCACTGGCCCGTGTCCCCAGGCGTAACGGCGCGCAAGGTTTGACCAGCGCGGCCTCGTAATCTTTTTCTCCCTGAGCCACGCCCCTCCGCAGGGCGCCAGCTTGCCCGCGTCAATGAAAAGGAAAGAATTTCCCCGCCTGGGGCCTGCAGCAAGATAGCCAGAAATATGCAGGTCCAAAAAGAGGTGCCGGCGATCACGAAGATCCTCTCCGCTGCTCGACGCGCAGCCTCGCGCTGTGGGTCCCGTCCCTGTCCGGATCCCCGCGTCCTCCCAGGTCCTTGCAGAGTTCTTCTCGACTTTGCGGGCCCGAAGTCGCGAATCTGCTTACATGCGATCTGCGCAGCTTCATTGAGGAGGCCTCGAGTCAATCCTTCTTCTTCAAAAGATGCAGCGCATCCATTATATCGATGCCGTAGCAGCAAAGCGGAGCCAATGATGGTCCTCGCCACAGGTGACGTGAATAGTGCCACGCATGGGCCACGAACGCACAAGCTGGCAGTTGTCGAAAAGCCTGATCAATCTGCGCAATCGAAGGGCATGCGAAGGCGAAGATTGATCGCCCAAGGAACTGAGGATGGCTGCTGTGCCCGGAGAGCAAGAAGCGTGCGCACAGCATCATGAGGGTCCCTCAGCTGCGGTGGATGTGACGAGGCCCTGGCTGATGATGCGAGCGAGGCTTCGCTGGGTAGATGCGTCCATCGCGGGTCTAGAACAAACGCGAGTCGGGATCGTCGAAACCGCGCATCGCGTCGTAATCCAGGATCAAGCAGTCAATCCCACGGTCCTCAGCAAGCGTACGGGCCTGTTTGGTGATTTCTTGAGCTGCAAAAGATGCCGCGAATCCCGTCAAGAAGTGGATCGCGTCCCAAAAGAGAGAGGTAACGCGTGAGTTGATCAACGCCATCCATTCCACCGCGCCTCTTCACCTCGATCGCGACTGGGAGTCCTTGCGGGTCTCGCACTAAGAGGTCAACGGGGCCGACCGGTGTGGGTACTCGCGGCGAACAAGTTCCCACCCTCCCTAGGATCTGAGGAACCCGTTCGGCGAGGAGTTCCTGAAGGTGCGTTTCAACCCCGTCTTTGACGAGGCCCGGGTCGACGCCGAATTCCTCGCTCACATCGCTAATGATTTCGTGAATTCGGATGACAAGACGGTCATCCGTTTTATCGGCTTGTACTTGCCAAATCTGCGTGACGCCGTCGAGTTCTTCGCCTTCTTCAGGGTTTCAGTAGTGACAGTGCAAGGCGCGTTCATCCAGTTCAGGGGTTTGTATGATCCACCATCAGAATGGATGAGGACTGAACCATCCGCTTTGTGCATAATCAAGCGGACCGCACGATCGAGGTGCGCACTGAGACGACCAGAGTAATCAACTGTGCAAGAGGCAATAAGGACGCGCACAAGCCCGCCTTTCAGGACTTCGAGTACAACTTAACTTTGAATTGCGGGCGGTTCAGACTCACACCAGGACATCAAGACCGTTGTAGGTCAAAGGTCTCGATTGCAATATCCAAAACATCCCCTGAAGTCAGTCGAACCTCGACCATGGAGCCATCGGTCGAGCGCTGCAGGAAGGGAAACTTCAAAGCCGTGCCTGGGAGAACAACATGAGGGCTTCATCGAAAAGCGCAATGAGGCGATACCAGCACAAACGATCACCCTGATATTGGCCAATGCCCTGACATCCAGCCCGAATGCGAATCGAGACGCCCATGCGCGGAAGGCGCCGACTTGCTGGTCGAGGCGACGAGCGCGCACGTTAACGTAGCCCCAGAGGGCAAAAGGGTAAGGAGGAGGACCACGATCGCGTAAATAACGAAAACCATGAAAACCTCCTGAAGAAAAATGAAAATGAGGGTGTGCGGACAGTTTAAGCCCGCACACCGCTCACTCACATCTGGGAGGCGTGTTCCGCAACAATCGTAATAAAGTCGGAATCTACTGAAGCCAGACCTTTATCGATATCGAAGTCGACAACCCTGCTCAGTCGTGATACTCACACGTCCGGGAACAAGACCCGCAAGAACCGGTTGCCGTCCAGGAAGCACACCGATGGAGCCGTCCGTTGCCGGAAAGCTGACCTGAGATGCACTACCGTGCCAAAGCCTACCTTCGTCGTGAAACGATCTCGACCTGCAACTTATCGGTGGCAGGGCACGTCAGTTATCCTTTCGATCTCGTGCCAACGACGTTCAAGATCGTCGATGCCACCAATATTGTAGAAGGCCCGTCTCGGGACCTGATCGTAGTAGCCCTCAGCAATTCGCTTGAAGGCCCTCGATGGTCTCGGACAACGGAACAGTCGAGCCCTCAACACCGTGAACTTTTCAGCCATGTAGGGTGTTCTGCGAGGAACTGCTCAATGCGGCGTGCACGTGCAACGGTGACCTTGTCTTCTTCAGACAATTCATCAACGCCCAAAATGGCAACGATGTCTTGCAGTTCCTTATTCTTCTGCAAGATCGCCTTCACGTGAGTAGCAGTGTCGTAGTGCTCACGACCGACCAGTGCCGGATCAAGGATTCGAGACGTCGATGCCAATGGATCAACAGCAGGGTAAATACCGCGTGATGCAATTTCACGCGACAACTCAGTCGTTGCGTCCAAGTGGGCGAAGTGTCGCGCAGGTGCCGGGTCAGTGTAGTCGTCAGCGGGAACGTAAATTGCTTGCAGCGACGTAATCGAGTGACCACCAGCAGACGTGGCACGTTCCTGAAGCTGTCCCCATTTCATCAGCAAGGTTCGGCTGATAACCAACAGCAGAAGGCATACGGCCCAGAAGCGTCGAAACCCTCTGAACCGGCCTGGGTGAAACGGAAGATGTTGTCAATGAAGAGCAGCACATCCTGATGCTGAACATCGCGGAAGCACTTTCGCCATGGTCAAACCGGTCAGCGCGATACGAAGACGGGTCCCCGGCGGTTCATCCATCTGCCCAAAGACAAGTGCCGTCTTATCGAAGACACCGGCCTCTTCCCATTTCGTGAATCAGGTCGTTACCTTCACGGGTACGCTCACCAACACCAGCGAAAGACCGAAACGCCACCGTGGTTCTGGAGCAACACGCTGAATCATTTCCTGAATCAGAACGGTCTTGCCCACGCCTGCGCCACCGAAAGAGGCCGATCTTGCCACCCTGAACATATGGGGTGAGCAAATCGATAACCTTGATGCCCGTTTCGAACATCTTCGTGCGGGCCTCAGTTGGTCGACGCCGGAGGCTGGCGGTGAATGGGCCAGCGCTCGGTGATTTCCAGATGTTCACCTGGCTTAAGGTTCAAGACCTCACCGGTCACGTTGAAAACGTGACCCTTCGTGATAGTCGCCTACCGGAACCGAGATCGGGCACCGGTATCGGTGACAACCGAACCACGAACCATACCGTCGGTCGGCTAGAGCGAAATCGCACGAATCAGGTTGTCGCCGAGGTGTTGAGCAACCTCAGCGTGATGCGTCTGAACGCCGGATCTCACCTTCGCCTGCCCGAAAGATTCACGTCAACGTGCAATGCGTTGTACAGGGGAGGAATTGCAGTCCGGCGGGAACTCAACATCGACAACCGGTCCGACAACACGTGCGACCCGTCCCTGTCCCGTTGAAGTAGTAGTCATTTCTATTTTCTCCATGTGCACGGGCCTCAGCCTGGACCAATGCGTCGGCACCGCCCCACGATTTCAGTGATCTCTGAGTGATCTCCGCCTGACGGGCCGAATTCGCCAGACGCGTGTATTTCTGTAATGAGCTCTTCTGCGTTATCCGTTGCCGTATGCATTGCGCGCTGGCGCGAAGCCAACTCTGATGCGGCAGCTTGCAAAAGAACATTTCGGATCCTGCTCGAGACATACAGCGGAAGCAGGGGTGTCAAGAACTTCTTCGGGTGAAGGAATGAACTCGTACTCGGGGAAGAGCTCGGCATTCATCCTTGTGTCACTGCGTTCCTCATCGCGTTCACGATCCCTTCTAGAGCATCGACAACGGAAAAGAGGAATCATGCGTCGAACCTCAGAACCTGACTCATCATCGACTTGAACCGCGTGTAGACCAAACTGAACTTCGCACACGCCTGTCATAGGATCTGGAATCCGTAAAAGCGCTCAAGAAGCTCGTGAGCGATCTCGATTGCTGATCTCCTGGGAAGGTGAATCGACTCTTCCCACGAATCTTCGATCTCCACGCCCCGGAAAACGGAAGTACGCCTGGGCACGACGACCGTAGGTGTACAGAGAACGGGATCCTTCTTCTTCGAGACGCGTTCGACAAAGACGTTCGGCCTCGCGAAGAATCGTCGCTGAGTAGGCTCCGGCCATCCTCGATCGGAAGCAACTCACAGGACCGCGACACGTTGCGTATCGTGACGCTCACGAGTCAGGGGTGGTCAAGGGCTGGCATGGATAGCGACAGCGGCAACCGCCTGAGTCAGAGCTCATAGGGTCCAAGTTCAGTAGCTGCCCGACGCGGCAGCCGATTCGCGATGCCGCGATCATTTCCATCGCACGAAAGACTTTAGCCAGCGTCTGCGTCGATGCAATCCGCTGTTTATAGATCCTTTGTTGTCCGCCCATACTCGGGCCTCAGACACTACCGGGCGCGAACGAACGATTTCTTCCTGAGAACGCTCGGCCTGCACCTCAGCGTCATCAGCGAGACCGGTGATGCCTCGCACTCACCCATTGACCATGGAAGGTTTCAACCGCAGCACGCAGAGCTTCTTCGGTTCTCCTTCGAGAGCTCACCGGTTGCGGCGATCTCATCAAGCACCGTGGAGTTTGTACGCAAGTAGTCCAGCAGGCCGCTTTCAAAAGGAAAGGACTCTCGCTGACCTCAAGATCATCGAGGTAACCATTTGTGCCGCGCCCAGATGCGACGCAACCTGGTCTTGGAACAACATAGGGCGAGTCTTGCGGCCTTTGAGAAGCTCCATGAGACGCTCACCGCGCGTGAGCTGACGACGTGTTGCAGCATCAAGGTCAGAAGCAAACATCGCGAAGGCCGCCATCGAACTGCACGCAGCGCGTGAGCTCAAGCGTACCGGCGACCTTCTTCATTGCTCTTTGATCTGTGCGGCGCCACCAACACGAGACACCGAAATACCAACATCAACAGCCGGTCGCTGGTTCGAGTTGAAGAGGTCAGACTGAAGGAAGATCTGGCCATCGGTAATCGAAATAACGTTGGTCGGAATGTAGGCAGAAACGTCATTTGCCTTGGTTTCGATAATCGGCAGACCGGTCATCGATCCCCCACCGAGCTCGTCGGAGAGCTTTCGCACAGCGTTCCAGCAAGCGAGAGCGAAGCAGAAAAACGTCACCGGGTACGCTTCACGCCCCGGCGGACGGCGCAGAAGAAGCGAACTGCGCGGTAGGCCTCGGCCTGCTTAGAAAGGTCATCGAAAACGATAAGGACGTGTCTTACCCTGGTACATCCAGTGCTGACCAATTGCGCTACCCGTGTAGGGAGCCATGTACTTGTAGCCGGCGGGATCCGAGGCCGAGAAGCAACGATCGTCGTAGTGCCCATTGCTCCGGCGTCTTCAAGAGTCGAGCGAACCGAAGCGATTGTCGAGCCCCTTCTGGCCGATGGCGACGTAGATGCATCGAACCTGCTTATGACATCTCCGGAAAGCCAGTTGTCACGCTGGTTAATGATTGTATCCAGTGCGATTGCGGTCTTACCGGTTTGACGGTCACCAATGATGAGCTGACGCTGACCACGACCGATCGGAATCATCGAGTCGATCGCTTTCAGGCCGGTCTGCAGCGGCTCGTGAACCGATTTACGCATCATGACACCGGGGCCTGAGTTCCAGTGCTCGTCGACCTTCCAGGTCGGTGATATCACCGAGGCCGTCGATGGCGGCCCAGCGGGTCACACGGTACGACCGAGGTAGCCATCACCAACGGGGACTGAGAGCACTTCACCGGTACGGTAAACGGCCGTCCTCTTCAATGGAGGAGAAATCCCTCAAGGACAACGGTACCGATTTCGCGCTGTTCCAAGTTCATGGCAAGCCTCGAGCGTCCGTCCTCGAAACGCAGGAGTTCAGTTGCCATAGTTCTGGGAAGCCCTTCAACGTGGGCAATACCGTCGGCAGTTTTCGCTACATGACCGACTTCATCGGTCGCAACCTGTGCAGGTTGGATGCGATTCCACGAGAGAGTCGAGCGCCGCCCGTACCTCGTCGGGCACTGGACAGATCAGCCATTGAGCATTCTATCTCATTCCTCAGACACATCGGGCTTAACCGACGATCGAACGTTCTTAGAGCGCCAACTCGGTGGCCAGCGACGCATCAACTCGCTCAGTCCCCATTCGGATGACGAGGCCGCCGGAGCAGCTCGGGGCGCAGCGTGTAGGTTGCCGAAACGGGGCTGGCCAGTCGTCTCGAGAATCTCTCCGAGACGCATCTTCTGGTCGTCACCAGCTCGTGGCCGACTCAACGAATACGAAGCGTCGACCGGAGAGGTTTGCCGCGCGGACAGCCAATCCCCGCAGCTTTCCCAAAGAGATGGCCATGTGAGGTTCGTCCCACGCATCGGCGCAAAAGACGCATACTGGCTGGCCACGAACACTCCGAACACCGACTGGGCAGATCTGCGCGTCCCTTCGGAGAAAAGGGCAGACAGGTCAGAGAGTTCATTTCTGAGATCGCGATGTGACTGGAGAAAACAGAAAACCGCAACAAGCTGAGCTTCTGTTTCTTCCAATACCCCATCAACTGCGCGCTGAGCAGCACTGCATCGCAGCCTGCTTCTTCGATCAGCGTGCACGATGTCACGCGGACGGGACCAGTGACCCGCTACCAGGTCATGCAGACACTGAATCGAGACAGCAGATACAACCGAGCGAAAAAGACGATCAACAAGAGCGTCTTTATCACCTGTTCTCGCGAGGGTCAGTGAGCGCACGTTGGACGGAAGAATCTGCAGCAAAAAATCTGCGACGCCGAAAAGATCTTCCGCTACCTTCATACGCTCATCGCCCGCCTGCGCAAGACGTTCGCGTAACAACTCAGGAGTCATCAGTTCACACCACCAATGGGAACTTCTTCAGCCTCGAGTTCATCCAAGAAGCGATCCACAACGCGAGCAGTGAGACTCGGTATTCCAGATGCTCACCCACGAGCTTCTCTGCGAGTTCGCTTGCGAGCAGACCAACATCGCCACGCAGGCTAATCTGCGCGGCCTGCCGCTCGGCAAGAATCTGACGCTGAGCGGCATCTTGCAATGCGCTGAGCCCTCTACCTGCGCATCAAGCACGTGCCTGAGCGACGATCTGCTGGGCTTCGAGCGCGTGCATCTTCACGGATCTGGTGAGCCTCAGCCTGAGCATCACGAAGCATCTCGTCTTTCTTACGCGAAGCAAGAGAATCTGCGCGAGCCTTTCTCAGCGTTGTCGAGGCCTTCCGAATCGGCGTCGCGCCGCTGGTCGATCATGGAGTAGATCCGCGGCAACGCGTACAGACCGACGACCAAGAGGATAACCAGAAGGATCAGCGCTGACCAGAAAATCTCTCAAAGAGGGGGAGAACAACGCCGATTCCTCCGACCGATCCCTCGGACATAGGAACAAGCTGTGCGAACATCAGACGATGAAGGGGCAGAACGAAGCCGATCAAGCCAAGAGCCTCAGCAAGTGCTGCACCAATAATCATGTTGAGTGAAGAGCCTACGGCGACCTCAGGCTGGCGTGCGGTTGCTTCCTGGTCTTTTCCCACAAGGAGGCCAATACCGATACCAGGGGCCAATTGCAGCGAGGCCGTAGCCGATGTGAGCAAGGGATCCGGTCATTTTTTTCTTTCCTTTTCCTTTTGGTGAATCAGTCGAAAGCGCAAGAAGCCTTTAGTGTCTCTTCGACTGAAAGTTGATGTAGACCGCCGTCAGCATGGCGAAAATGTATGCCTGCAAGACAGCGACGAAAAATTTCAAAGAGCGTTGCCGCAACCGCACGCAGCTCCAGTTAAGAGGGCACCAGTCTGTTTCATACCCGCAGCGATGAGAAGATTTCGACGTTCCAAAAGTAGGTCAGTGCAAGAAGCAGGTGCCCTGAAATCATGTTGCACAGAAGACGTGATGGCCAAGCGTTGCAGGACGGACAATAAAAGTCGAGAAGAACTCGATGGCGTGATGAGAGAAGTAGATCGGCCAAGCAACCCTTTGGGGAAAAGCTGGGACTTGAAGAAATGGAAGAAAGCCATTCTGTTTAATTCCAGCACCCACGAAAGAGACGTAGGCGATGATGGCGAAAAGACAATCGGACACAGCCATTACTGAGGAAGCTGCAGATATTCATTCCCCGGGATAATCCCCTGAATATTCATGAAAAAGGACGCCGAAGAAAACAACACCGATAAAGGCTGCCCAACGACGGCCTCGTCCTCACCCAGCATCGCGACGGAAATACCGTGCGAACGAACTCGGCGGCCATTTCGAGGAGGACCTGTCCCCGTCCCGGCATGAGCTTGACGTGCGCGCACCGAGCCAGAAAAACAAGCACAGTGTAATTCCGGCGACCAAACGCACTAAGGTCAAGCGATTGAATTGAAGAGCGTACCTTCACCGAAAAATGCATCCGGGAAGAAATCATGAATACCCGGGGCGCGTGGGCGCTGAGTAACACAGGGAATACATGTTGCGGCAGCAATCAGAGCGACGATACCGATGAGAGCCTTGTACCACAAAGGGCATAGCGTAGCTGCGCTGTGTGGTCTTTCTCTTCGCCGAGAACTGTCGCTTCCACGTGTTTCACTTCCTCACTAGGGTCAACCCGGTCTAGTGTAGCCCAGCTAGTTGCATTGATGAAGTTATACGTCCAGAGATTGTCCTCTGAAAGATCCCTCAGTCTCTTTCTTCGTTATGCGAAGTGCTCTCAGTTCGAGAGTCCCCACGCATAATGCGCGAAAAGTAACGCCAAGGAAGATGAACACGAGGAAATGCTCGCAATGAGAACAAGTCCAACGACGATCGCCGAGACACCCCAGGCTTTGCTCAGTGAATAGCCCAATAATGAGGACAAGAAAAGTCCCTCCCATATGAGCCCCAAACCCATGCGGAACGATTGAGAAGAGTCGGCACAGATCATGTTGCGAACGCAGGTTGTTGTGACCGCACCAAGAACGATCATGCAGCCAGAAAGAAGAAGGCTCATGCGTCCCCACCCCGCGTACAGGGCCCAACCCAGAGCAACACCAGCACCGATGAGGATGAGGAACCCCAAGCGTCGAACAGCTTGAAGAAGCTCTTCGCTTCGAGCCTGCAATAAGTCAGTCATTGTGTCTTCCTTCTTTCTCGTCTCGCGCCGAGGCCCGCGGCCAAATAACAGGAATAGGTCAGGAACTCCGATGCGGTGAAACGCATTCCGATGAAAAGCGCAGGAGGGTACACAATGCGACGACCCTCCAGTCATACGTCAAGAGAGCAACGGGAGGAAAGCAACCAAAGCCATCCACATCCACAAAATTGCCACAACGCCGCGGTGCGAGTGGCTCTCGTTCAAGCAATCGGTCGCGAAAGCGGGAACGGTCTGCGTGAAAGGGGCTCTTTCCTCGGAGCATCTCGTCGAACACTGGTCACGACAGAGGTCGCCGATGGGCACGAGGATGACGGAGATCGGCAATAGCAATGGAAGCAAAGGAGACGATGAGTTGCTGACTGCCCAGAAGCGAGGGATCAACCTGGCCTGTCACGATGATGCCAGCAGAAGCAAGCACAAGACCCATTGTTTCTGAGCCGCCGCCCATCACGATCGACGAGGGATGGTAATTAAACCAGAGGAACCCCAGGCAGACTCCCACCAAAGTGATGACCGCCAACGAAGCGGTGGTCGCATAGGAGGCAGCTCCATAATGCGAGTGAGCACGTAGGAATAGACGAAAAATGCAGCAGCCCCAATGCCAACAATTCCCGCGGCAAGACCGTCCAAGCTGTCAATAAAGTTCACCGCATTCATGATGCCGACGATCAGAAGAACAGTGAGCATCAGTGACAGACGCGAGGATCCAATCGTCAGACCAAAAATGGGGAAACTGACCATTTGGACACCGTTGAAAGCCATCGATCCCTGCAATGAGAATCTGCCCCTGACAGCTTCGTCATCCAGTCAAGTTCTACGACATCGTCGACGACGCCAAGGGCGCACATCGCACACGCCCCGCCGACAACCGCCCAGGCCGCGTTCGTTTCAAAAAGCGGTGCCATGTAGGGAATGCGCGCGCTAATAAGCATCGTGATGACCAATGCAATGGTGATCGCAATGCCTCCAAGCCGAGGAATCGGCGCAGCCTGAATATCTCGGCTTCGCAGTTTGGGGACGATCCCCCATTTCAGGCATGCCCAGCGCACGAGTGGAGTCAACAGGACCGTCAATGCGGCCGCGACAACCATCAGCAGGACATAGACCTTCACGGCGTCGATGTCTCCTCCCTCAGCGCGTTGCGGGCTGGTATCCCAGCACAGTAGCAATATCTTTGAGGGCCCATGCGCCTTCGCGCAGCAGTGTCGCATCCCCATGCGCACAATCGATGATTGTTGAGGGAACACCACTCTTGGTCGGCCCTGAATCCACGTAACAGTCTACAGTGCCACTGAAATATCCACGTGCTTCTTCCACATTGGTCGCGGGAGGCTGCCCCGTGAGGTTCGCGGAAGTAACTGCCATAGGGCCGACACTACTCAAAAGCTCGCACACGGCCTCGTGAGCGGGCATGCGCAAAGCAACGGTTCCACCGGTTTGTCCCAGATCCCAGTCAACACTCGGATTGGCTTGAACGATCACGGTCAACGCCCCCGGCCAGAATGATTCCATGAGCCGAATAGCGTCTGTACTCAAATCAGTCGAGACCTCGTATGCCTGCTCGACAGAGGCGAGCAGCACCGGCGGGGGCATGGTTTCATTCCGACCTTTCGCGGCAAGCAGCGCGCGAACTGAGTCATGGTTATCCGCACGCACTCCGATCCCGTAGACGGTATCGGTAGGGAGAACAACAAGAGTCTCCATTGACAATCCGCGAACTCACATAGGGTGAGATCAGCCGGATCCCATCCCAGGCGACAATCAAGAATATGCTCCACCGTTTTCTACCTCCTTCGGTATATCGAGCGAACAAAAAGCGTGGGATGCCAGCTAAATCACTGAGGGTTCGGACCTGAGTGAAGCCGCACTCACGCGCATATTCCCTCAAGGTCTGGGCTTGCGACGCCGAGTGCTCCATGGCTAAAAGGCCGTCTTTCATCAGCAAATCACGGCAACGGTCAATCAGTAGTTTGGGGATCTGTGTACCATCGTCGCCTCCCCATAGAGCGCCACGGCCGGGCCGTGCTGTGCTTCAGGCTGAGTCGGTGCCTCGTTAGTGGAACGTGGGGGATTGTGACGAGAACGCAATCTCCCGCCCAGTTCCTGAGCGTCGAGGCCTGGGTTGCGTCCCCATTGACGAGGCCGACGCTGGCGTGGGTGCGCGGCAACATTACGTTGTGCGTAGGAAAACGCGCGAGGGATCCCACTTCAACTGCAGTCACGTGATGTTTTTCCCTCGAGGCTCAAAGAAAGCGCACTGCCGCCGATCCGCTGCACAGATCAACCCATTCCCCTCTGGAATCTCATCCTTTCGAAATCAGCTCCAGAACGTGTTCAACGAGCATTTCTGTTTCGAGGGCGAACAGTGAAAGACCCCTCGCCCGCGTCAAGCTTGAGTCCTCGAAAATACATCTCGGGCCAGTGACATGGGAACGAGGGAATACGGCGCGCTCGCTTCATGACGGCAGTGCGGTAGCTGGCCTCGGCGATGGGAGGGACCCTCAAGGGGTGCGCGAAGAGAGAATCCACGCCCAGTGCCCACGCGAGAAGGTAGCGGGCCTCGGCTGCAGGTGAAAGCTCCCCACTGTCAGTTGAGAGCTCCTTGCTGAGCGCTCCCCAAGTGAGGAGCTCAGATTGAGTGCTCATACATGTGCATCTGCAGATGCGAGGCGCTCGGCCTCGTCTGCGCTTTGGAGAGAAGCAATCACGGGATCAAGCGCGCCATCGAGAACCTGATCAAGGTTGTAGGCCTTAAATCCACTGCGGTGATCGGCGATACGGTTCTCCGGGAAATTGTAGGTACGGACGCGCTCGGATCGGTCGACGGTGCGAACCTGGGAGAGCCGCTGCGCAGAGGCTTTCAGCTTCACGTTTGGCTTTGGCTTCAGCAGCCAATCGCGAGGCAGAACACGCAGTGCCGCTTTGTTTTTGCGAGCTGCGATTTCTCGTTCTGCATGGAGACGACGATACCCGAAGGAAGGTGGGTGATACGCACCGCGGAATCGGTTGTGTTCACCGACTGACCGCCGGGACCTGATGAACGGTAGACATCGATTCGCAAGTCATTGGGGTCGATAACAATTTCGTCATCGACTTCGAGTTCGGGCATGACGAAGACACCGGCAGCGCTGGTATGGACGCGTCCCTGTGATTCGGTTACGGAACGCGCTGGACTCGGTGTACTCCCCTTCGTACTTCAGGGTGTGCCCACACTCCTTCATCGGGAGTGGGGGTTACCGCTTGCTCGCAGGGCAAGTGTAATTTCCTTTATAACCGCCCAATTCGGTGTAGGGTGGCGGATAGCTCGCTTGTCTTCCAGCCCTTCGAATCCGCATAGCGCAGATACATTCTGGCAAGGTCAGCGGCAAAAAGCGCAGATTCTTCGCCACCTTCGCCGGCCTTGATTTCCAAGATCACGTCGCAGGCATCATCGGGATCTCGTGGAGCAAGAATCGAGAGGAGATGCTCGTGCGCAGACTTTTTCTTCCTCTTCGAGCGCGGGGATTTCCTCTGCGAAAAGAGGGATCGTCTTGCGCAAGTTCTTGTTGCTTTGAAGATCATCTCGCGCATGGCTGAGCTGATCGGCTGCTGCTTTAATGCGAGAAAGTTCAGCGTAGCGGCGGGAAACCTGCTTGAGCAGTGATGGGGAGGAAAGCGACTTCAGGATCAGACATTCGCGTTTCAAGCTCTGTATATTCCTCGAGCAACGCATCTAATGCGGAGAATTCTTCTCGAGAGCACTCATGACTGATCCTTCCCAGACCCTGATTCAAGGGTAGCTGTTGACACACGTCGGCGCCGACGACATCGTGTCGCCGGCGCCGACTGCGAGCTCACTTGAGGGGCGCACGCGCTTTCCGTAACGCGCTCGAAACGGGCGACACGGCCGCCAGTATCAAGAATCTTCTGCTTGCCGGTGTAGAACGGGTGGCAAGCCGAGCACACGTCCACGCGCATCTCACCGGAGGTGAGGGTGGAACGGTGTGGAACGTGTTACCGCACGTGCAGGTCACGACGGTGTCCACGTATTCGGGGTGAATGCCCTTCTTCATGGATATATCTCCTGGATCGTTTGGTGCCCCGGGTCCGAATCGCGAGTGCCCATCGCATCTGGCGATGAGTCACCCTTCCACTGAAAATCAGCGGGACGAAGCGGTGAAGCGGAAGCCGACATGACGTTATGCGTATGTCCTCCCCATCATTGCTACGCCCACACCATTCGCTCAACGTGAAATGGGCAATGATTGGGTGACGAGTTCAGAAGGACGAGGACGAGCCCGAACCGGAGAAGCCTCCGCCTGAACTTCCATAGCTTCCATCACTGGAATCACTGCTGTGCGTCCACGTGTGAGCCGTGTTGTGGTGTGCTGTTGATACCACATCGACTGGTAAATGTACGTATCCGATTCCCATCCGGGCATGCGGTAGCTTCCAAAAAGCTATGGATTTCAGAGTGTCCGCACTCACCCCGCGCTCTGGGTATTCAGGCGAATGGTTGAGGCAGGATCATAGGGTATGAAGGGTGCCATTCAGGCGATACGAGCCCTTGTAACCGACCGTTGCGGCGCCATCGGATTTGTCCCTGCATGGTTTCCCATTTTCGTAGCGTTCTTGCCCGAGTTTGGTGGTATCAGCTTTGAGAGATGCACGACAACGCCTTTGACCCAATTTCGAGTTTCATTCTGCAATACGATCAAGTGTTTCCAAAGCGTTCACCGGGGGTAACCGCGCCCTGACCGATTTGGTCCTTGAGCTGGACGATGAGTGCCTGCTGATCAACGATCCAACGGAGGATCTCTTCTTGGCCTCGCATTGCGTCGGGGTTCCCATTTCTTTGCTCACCGAGGTGACGAGTTCCCCAAGCGCAGTCAGGTCCTCAATGACCGGGCCGATTTCCCTTCATCCAAGCGTCGACCCATCCACTGCCGAGGTTAAAGAACTCAGAGGCAGAGAAAACTGTGTCATCAGTTGAATCCATTGAGCTGGTCAAACTGAGAAGAGTATCGGTTTTGTCCTAAGAACAGCGCTGAAGTACTCCCCAGAAACGGGGGTTCCAATTTCCGCCCATTTCTCTTGAGCGATGTGGAAATTCGCTTCATATTCGGTGTAGCGCAGCTCAAGTTCATCGTGATACTTACCGCTATCACCGATTAGAAGCAAAAAGCTCGCTCGGCTCGATTGTGGTCCGCCTGGACGTTTTCCCAATGCTCGCGCGCCTGACGCAAGTTACGACGCGATTCGCGACAGAGCTTGAAGCCCTTCCATACGGTGACCAGACCCTAAGAAAGAGACAAACCATGCGGGTCCGGGAGGAAGCTCTCCATCAGATGTACTATTTCCATTCGCGTCTGGAACGTGGCGCGCCGCTTCTTTTGCAGCTTCGACCATTCCCGCACTCCAGCGCCCGGCCCGGAAATCATCTTTGGCGGCTTCTTGGATCTTGTCTTGTTTGCTGCTAGATACCTTGGTGTCTTCACCAAAGTACGTACCCACTTTTCGATAGCTCGGCGATACCGCGAGGATCACCAGGCCGTCAGCCCACTTGTTTCCGCTTGCCGAGAGCCATTCTTTATGAGAACTTCGCGCGTAGTTCAAGACCGCTTCATTGAAGTTACCAGTGGGCACAGTGTCGGTGGATAGAACCAAGCTTCACCGGCTGCTTGAAGGGCACCTGCCCGAGCCTCGCTTTGAAGACTCTGCCCGTTGATAGCGCCAAAGCTTGAGGTCTGATCATAGATTTCAACATTGGGATAGTACTGGTTAGCAGCACGCGCGGTTGAAAATACTCGACATGACAATCAGGAAGAGCCACACAGCCGGAACAGAGAGCATGACGAGCAGCCCGCAAAGCATTCGCATCATGCCGCGCCGCTCAGTTGCCTTCTTCTCCTTGCCTGAGGGGTCGTCTCGAACAATCGCTTGAGGCGTATCAGCCATAACCATCCCATTTCGTTGTCAACTAGTAGCAGAATAGTGACCTTGCCAGAGCAGAACAAATGAAAGACCGTCTAGTCTTTCGCCCCACTCGTCGCTTATCTTCAGTCTGCGGAAGGAACTTGCTTTGAACCAGCATGAGGAATTCCGCATTCGGTGCGTTTCCTTCAAACGATCCAAAAACCGCTTCCAATGCACTTTGCTGATCTAGGGTGCCCAGAACTCGACGCAGTTTCCACATGATGCGCAGTTCTTCGGGCTTGAGCAGCATCTCTTCGCGACGGGTTCCCGATGCGTTGATATCAATAGCCGGGAAGATTCGGCGGTCAGCGAGCTGACGCGAGAGGCGCAGTTCCATATTGCCCGTGCTCCTTGAACTCCTCGAAGATCACTTCATCCATCTTCGAGCCGGTCTCAACCAGTGCCGAGGCAATAATGGTCAGCGATCCACCTTCGCGCAGATTGCGCGCTCCACCAAAGAACTTCTTCGGGGTACAGCGCAGATGCGTCAACACCACCGGAGAGAATACGACCCGAGGCCGGTGCCGCAAGATTCGTAGGCACGAGAAAGCCTGGTGATGGAGTCAAGAAGAACGACGACATCTTGGCCGAGTTCGACCAGACGCTTTGGCTCTTCGATCGCGAGTTCAGCAACGATTGCGTGATCCGATGCCGGGCGGTCGAAAGGTCGATGCAATGACCTCACCCCTTGACGATGGAACGCATATCGGTCACTTCTTCAGGGCGCTCATCCACCAAAACAACCATGAGGTGAACCTCCGGGGTTGTTCAGCTCGATTGCCTTGGCGATCTGCTGGATGACCATGGTCTTACCGGCCTTCGGCGGCGAGACAATCAAGCCACGCTGTCCCTTACCAATGGGAGCAACCAAATCGATGACGCGAGGGGTATAAGCCTTAGCAGAGGTCTCCATGCGCAGCTGCTGATCGGGGTAGATCGGGGTGAGCTTGGAAAACTCACGACGAGCCCAGCATCCTCAATGCTCATACCGTTGACGAGTCAACGCGAACCAGTGCGTTGTACTTCTGGCGCTGACGTTCTCCCTCACGAGGCTGACGGACGGCGCCTGCGACCGCGTCACCGGGGGCGCAGTCCCCAACGACGGACATTGCCGAGGTGACATAAACATCGTTCGGACCCGGCAAATAACCCGAGGTGCGCACGAAAGCATGGTTTTCTTGAACGTCCAAGATGCCCGCGATCGGTGCCAGATTTTCTTCCGAGGCGAAGCTGCGCTGCAGCTTCACGGCGTTCGCCCGTTCACCGCGGTCGCCACGTTCCCGACGGGATTCGCGGCCTTCTCGACCACGCCCACGACGGCGCCCTTCGCGATCGCGACGCGAGCGCTCACGTGATTCAGGATCGTCGCTATCGGGGAGCGAAATTTCAATGTGCTGGCTGGCCGATTCTTCCTCTTCACGCTGAGCGGGGGCAGGAAGATCCAGGGTCACGGTCGGGGGCTCAGCTGCTTCACTGGAGACGACGCGGCGACGGCGGCTCTTACGCGGAAGGCTTGCTTCACGCGAGGAACGCTCTTCGGATGCAGTTTCCTGCACCGAAGCCTCGGGAAGCTCAATGCTCACCTGCGGGGCTTCGCTGGCCTCTCACGTGCCGCGCGGCGACGACGCGGGCGGAAGCTTCTGGACTGCTGCTGGGCGGCGCTAGTGCCCTCGATGAGCTGGGGCTTGCGCATGGCAGAAACGCCCTGAGGCCCAATTCAGTGGCCATAGCTTTGAGTTCCACCAACTTCAGTCGCGAAAGTTCGCGCTCTTGGGTGGTCACATCGTTGCTCAACTGGTAATCCTCACATGCATGGCCCATTGAAAGGCCAGGTGAACTTCTCAATCAACATGAGATCAATAAAAGACACATTCCAACAGGAATATGGAAGAGCGAAGGATTTCCTTCAGTGCGATAGTAGCAAGTCGCTCAGGTTTTCTCACTACTTTTCGCGGCAGAGTTCTTCAGTCTGCGCGCTAAATCACAAAACACTCGCCCATCGTCAATCTTTGAAAGATTACCCCGAGTAATCTGCACACCAGACTTTGCCAGCTTGAGAGGCAAAACCTTCCAACCAGCAGCCTGAGCATCAGCCTGGACCTTCGGATCAATACTTTCCAAACTGAGAACTGTCGGCCCAGCCCCCGAAATAACAGCCGCTTTACCCGCACCGCGAAGCCACGTAACCAGAGCATGCGAAGGTTGCATGGATTGACGACGATAGTCCTGATGGAGGCGGTGCTTCTGTCGCGGCCATGAGCAAGTCATGCACATCATGTCCTGCCCCGATCACGCGCGTCTGCCCTCCCAAGACTGCGGCCAAAACCCCAGCCCTTGAAAGATTGAATTTCGCATCATTGAAAGGAACCTGCTCAGGCAAAACAGCCCGCGCCTTCGAAGTCGCTAGCTCGAAGTCAGGAATAAAAGCAACGGGGTCAATGGGAGATTCTCCCGACAAATGCACCATTCCGGGTGCCCCATCATCATCCATCCACGACACCGTGACGCCGCCCGAAATAGCGGGTGCAACATTATCGGGATGACCTTCAATTTCCGTTGCGATTGCAAGAATATCTTCAGCAGTTAGAGCGTCGGGATCGCCGATAAGGGCGCGCGCAAGCTCAAGCCCCAGCAACAATTGCCGACGCAGAAGAACCCAGGCCCTCGGGAATGAGGGATACGGTTCGTGCAGTGCATCTGGATCCCCGACCTGAGCAACTCCAGCGGCTTCAAGTCCCATTCGAAGCGAGCGAACAACCAAATGGTCTTCGCCCTCGTCAAGGACCCCGGCCCCTCACCCTCGATCGCGACATGCGTCGGACCTGCGGTGGCGTGGACACTGACCTGATCCCACAGATCTAAGGCAAGACCGAAAGAATCAAAACCCGGTCCGAGATTCGCCGAAGTTGCCGGAACACGAACAGCAACGAAGTCTTGGGTGATACGCATGGAGGGTCACTTTCCAGATTTTAGATATCCAGCATGGGGAAGATTACGGGCGGAGTGAGCACGTCACACGCACTTTGAAGGGCATCGACGAGGCCATGGGCACGGTCTCTCGAAACAGACTGAGTGCGTAACGTGACGATTTGCTCCCCTTCAGTATCACCCCTGACGACATCGAGACTGCACAGCGACACTTCACGGGAGGCACAAACGGCCGCAATCGTTTCGTACACACTAGCGCCCTGGCGCACGCCGAGACGAATAATAAAAGGCGAAGCAACGCTCCATTCAGAGGCGAGGACAACATCACTTTCCTCTTCGAGGCGCAGCGCCCCCTGACCATCAACGCGGTCACGAGCGGCGGAAACAATGTCCCCCAGAACTGCCGAGGCCGTCGGGTAACCACCCGCACCCAAACCGAGGAAGGCGAGCGTGCCGGCAGCTTCAGCCTCAACATAGACACCGTTTGCGGGACCATGAAGCGAGGCAAAGGCATGGTCGGAAGGAACGAAGGTCGGTTCCACTCCAAGAGCTAATACCTGCTCCCCTGCTTCAACCCTGAGTTGCGCACGCGCCACAAGCTTGACCACACTCCAAGCTCGGCAGCAAAAAGCGATGTCCTGGTCGACAAAGTCGTAATACCCCTGCCTCGGAACAGAATCAACACTGACCCAGCGGCCCGAAAGACAAGGAGGACATGATCGCGCACTTTGCCGAGGCGTCGTAGCCTTCAACGTCTGCACTGGGATCCGCTTCAGCGAAAGCCGAGCTCTGCGCCTGAGCCAAGGCCTCGTTGTAGTCAGCACCACGCGTCGTCATCGCATCGAGATAAAGTTCGTCGTACCATTCACGACTCCGCAATCTGCGCACGCGATCTCCGCGTAACGAGCTGGAGAGTGCATGGATCACGGGAATTGCACCCGCGACCGAGGCCTCGAAATACAAGCGAGTATTGGCCTGACGAGCAGCTTCAAAAAGCTCTGGACCACGCGAGCAATCAATGCCTTGTTTCCTGTAACAACAGCACTTCCATGTGCAGGGGCAGCCATCACATAGTCAAAGGCGGGTTCAGCCCGACCGATCAATTCGACAACAATGTCTTTTCCATCGATCACCGCATAAGGATCCGTTGACAATAGTTCCGAGGCGATGGGAAAGCACGCTTGGCCTCGAGGCGACGAACGAGCACTGATTCGACATCGAGACGCACCCTAGGCGTCGCTCGTATTCATCCGCCCGCTGGTCGAGCAAATGAATAACGTGGCCACCCACCGTTCCTGCTCCCAGGACACCAATACGAATCGGCGTAGCTGCGCTCATTTTTCCCCCTGCATCAGGTGTCACGCACATCAATGCGGACTTTTTCTTTCCTTGAACTGTGATGAGTCTACTGTGCTAAGCTCCCCCTACAGGGTTTCAACAAGCACTTTGAGATACGCAACTTTCAACCACTTCAGGTTAGGGGACTTTTGTCCCTATACTTGTAGTGACCGGAGCGACAAAAGTCCCAGATTGTTAGACACCACATATGGGCGAAAAGGCGCATAAAGATGCTGTCCGTGCATCAAGTGAGGGACACTATTACCAGATGCCCAACACGGCACCAAAGATGAGGCCGAGCCTCATCAACCGGAGGTTTTCAGCCTGAAAAGCCACGGCAACCGAGAAGAGGGAAAATGACTGATCAGCAGACCGCCGACGTCGCTACCGACGCATGGGACGGTTTGTTAGGGCCACTGGTCCGAAGAAATCGACGTGCGTGACTTCATTCAGCGCAACTACACCCCTTACGAAGGAGATGCTTCCTTCCTCGCCGGGCCGACGGAAAAAGACCCTGCGCGTGTGGGAAACCCTTGAAAAGAACTACCTGTCGGAGGAACGTAAGGTTCGCATCCTCGATGTTGACACCCACACCCCCGCGGACATTGACGCTTTCAAGCCCGGCTACATCAGCGAGGACGACGATGTTATCGTCGGTCTGCAGACTGATGCCCCCCTCAAGCGTGCGATGATGCCCAATGGCGGCTGGCGCATGGTTGAGACCGCCATCAAGGAAGCTGGTAAGGAAGTTGACCCCCGAGGGTCAAGAAGATCTTTACCCAGTACCGCAAGACTCACAACGATGCTGTCTTCGATATCTACACTCCTCGCATTCGTGCAGCGCGTTCCTCGCACATCATCACCGGCCTTCCCGATGCATACGGCCGTGGCCGCATCATCGGCGACTACCGCCGCGTCGCACTCTACGGTGTCAATTACCTGATCGAGCAGAAGCAGAAGGACAAGGATCGCTACGCAGATCAGCCCTTCTCCGAGCACTGGGCACGCTACCGTGAGGAGCACGCTGAGCAGATCAAGGCTCTGAAGAAGCTCAAGAAGATGGCAGCCGACTACGGCTACGACATCTCTGGTCCTGCTCGTAACGCTCGCTGAAGCAGTGCAGTGGACCTACTTCGGCTACCTGGCATCCGTGAAGTCTCAGGGACGGTGCGGCAATGTCCATCGGCCGTCTCTCCGCCTTCTTCGACTGCTACTTCGAACGCGACCTGAAGAACGGTACCCTGACCGAGCTCGATGCCCAGGAAATCATTGACTCCCTGGTTATTAAGCTGCGCATTACCCGCTTCCTGCGCACCATCGATTACGATCAGATCTTCTCCGGTGACCCCTACTGGGCAACCTGGTCGGATGCCGGCTTCGGCGAAGACGGTCGTACTCTGGTCACCAAGACCGCCTTCCGTCTGCTCCAGACCCTGCGTAACCTATGGCCCCCGCACCTGAGCCGAACATCACCATCTTCTGGGATGAGAAGCTCCCCAAAGGGCTACAAAGAATTCTGCGCACTGATCTCCATCGAGACCTCCTCGATCCAGTACGAATCCGATGAGCAGATTCGTGAGCACTGGGGCGACGACGCCGCCATCGCATGCTGTGTCTCCCCCATGCGCGTGGGCAAGCAGATGCAGTTCTTCGGCGCCCGCGTGAACTCTGCAAAGGCCCTCCTCTACGCCATCAACGGTGGCCGCGATGAGATGAGCGGTAAGCAGATCATGGAAGGCTACGAGCCCATCAAGGGCGACGGCCCCCTCGACTTTGACGAGGTCTGGGCGAAATACGAAGAGATGCTGGACTGGGTTGTCGGAACCTACGTCGAGGCTCTGAACATCATCCACTACTGCCACGATCGTTACGCATACGAGGCAGTCGAGATGGCTCTGCACGACTCGGAGATCGTCCGCACCATGGGCTGTGGCATTGCCGGCCTGTCCATCGTTGCCGACTCTCTGTCTGCAATCAAGTACGCAAAGGTCTACCCGATCCGCGATGAAACCGGACTGGTCGTTGATCTACCGTACCGAGGGGCGAATTCCCGACCCTACGGCAACGACGATGACCGCGCAGATGACATTGCAGCAACCGTCGTTCACACCATCATGGATAAGATCCGCGCGATCCCCATGTACCGTGATGCAATCCCGACCCAGTCGGTGCTGACCATTACCTCGAATGTTGTTTACGGTAAGGCAACCGGTTCCTTCCCTCGGGCCACCAGAAGGCACCCCCTTCGCACCTGGCGCGAAACCCGGAAAAACGGCATCGATACTCACGGCATGGTTGCCTCCATGCTTTCCGTTGCCAAGCTCGACTACAACGACGCGCTGGACGGTATCTCGTTGACCAACACCATTACCCCTCAGGGTCTTGGTCGTACGCGCGACGAGCAGATCACCAACCTGGTGGGCATCCTCGATGCAGGGTTTCGTTCCCGACGATTCCTGCTGCGTCGATGCAACCAAGGGCTACTGATAGAAACAAGTCTTAGGCAAACGGAACACCGCTTGTCTATCCGGCCCCACCCGGAAGAAAAGGAGAAATGAAATGGCAACTAAGACCTACGAAGAGCGTCTTGCTTCCATGAAGGCCGCCCGCGAAGAGCGTGAGGAAGGCGCTGGTCTGTACCACGCCAACATCAACGTTCTCGACCAGGCAACCCTCGAGGACGCAATGGAGCACCCCGAGAACTACCGAACCTGACCGTTCGCGTCTCCGGGCTACGCAGTGAACTTCGTGAAGCTCACCCGCGAGCAGCAGCTGGACGTGCTTTCCCGCACCTTCCACCACTCTGCCTGAGAGTAGCTTGACTGAATGGGGCGCTGGCCGCAGGGCCCGCGCCCCATTCGCTTTCTCAGCCCACTGACGAAATTTTTTCCGTACCTTGATCGTTCTTCCCCATAGGAACGTCAAGGGCACACCACGGAGTACACGATGACCATGACATTGGTGACACTGATCTTCTTCGCGATCAAGACTTTCAGGCACCCTTAGCTCGCACAGCTGGCCAGGGCGTCGAAGGCCTCGAAGAGCTGACCGATCTTGAACGCTCAGACCGCCTCGCTCGAATGCGCGAAGGCACCCTGGGTCAATTCACTCGTGAGGAATTGGTCACTGCAGTCGATGGCCCCGGAACCCGCATGACGGTCTTCTTGAACGGCTGTCCCCTACGCTGCCTCTGCTGCCACAATCCTGATACCTTCCTCGCGAAGGATGGCGCTCCCATTTCAGATGTCGAGCTGCTCAACAAGATTCGTCGCTACCGCCGCGTGTTTAAAGGCGACAAACGGTGGCATCACGCTATCTGGTGGCGAAGTACTGATGCAGCCGGCTTTTTGCCAAGCGCATTATCTTGGGCATGAAGAAAATGGGATCCACACCTGCATCGATACCTCAGGTTATCTGGGCGCCAACTGCGACGAAGAGATGCTGGACAACCTTGATCTTGTCCTACTCGACGTCAAGTCTGGCTTCCCTGAGGACCTATCAGGAGGTCACGGGACGCGATCTGCAACCAACTATCGACTTCGGCGACCGGATCACAAGCGCGGTGGCCCAACCCGTATGTGGATCCGATTCGTTCTGGTTCCCGGCCTGACAGACGATCCCGAGAATATCCACAAGGTCGGAGAGATCGTTCAGCGCTGGACGAACGTCATTGACCGCGTCGAGGTGCTTCCCTTCCACCAGCTCGGTTCCGACAAAATGGAAGAGCTTGGGACTGGAATACAAAGTTGGAGGATACGAAGCCCCCATCGCCCGAGGCCACCGAAAAGGTCCGCGAATACTTCCGCTCTCTGGGCTTCGAAGTCCACTAAGTAGCGCCGTTAATATTTTGGGCCACTGCACCAGCGTGTGACGCTTGGCAGTGGCCCAAAGTTATAGGTCGAGCCTCAATTCAAAGTATTGAGGGCTGACTGGCGGTCTTCATCTTCGCGCAGCTCACGGATAACACGCGCTGGATTGCCCACGGCAAACTTTTGCGAGGCGGAATCGAACGCGTCACAACTGCACCAGCTCCAATAACACTGTCATGGCCAATAGTGACGCCTTGGCACACCGTCACGCCGCTGGCCAGCCACACATTGTCTTCGATGGTGATAGGTTCGGCGCTCTCCCATCCCTCGCAACGCGGACCGTGTTCCAATGGATGAATTGGAGTGAGCAGCTGACAATTCGGGCCGATGAGAACATCATTACCAATGCGAATCTCGGCAACATCAAGTGCGGTTAACCCGTAGTTCGCCCAAACTCCTTCACCGATATGAATATTGATTCCGTAATCGACTCGGAAGGGCGGACGAATCGTCACTCGCTGTCCTACCGCCCAATACTTGCTCAAGCAGATGGTGTGCAATGTCGGGATCTTCCGGCAAAGGCGGCTTCATGGAGTTTAAGAAGACGTTGAGCGCGTCTGCTGACCTCAGACATCTTCGGATCATCACCGATATACCAGTCCCCTGCGATCATGCGTTCCCAATTGCTTCGCCCATCAGCTTGGAAAGCACCGTGATCACGGTTCGCATGAATGACAGTCCTTCCCTCAGCATTCCCAAGAGCAGTTCAAAAGAATAGCGGTCTGAACGCGGGTCTTCGGGATGCCACTGGACACCACTATGGGAGCATGCGGGTCTTCCACGGCCTCGATCGATGCCATCGGGCTGCACGCAATCGAGCGCAGTCCCGGTGGCCGACGATCGATTGCCTGGTGGTGCGCAGAACTCACCGTGAGCTCATGACCAAAGCCCGCTCCGGGTCAAAGAGACTCGTCTTCAAGAATGACCTGATGACGAGCTAAAACGGTGGTCATCCAGGCGTCGGGCTTTCGCGTCCATCCATATCTTGAATGAGCGTTCCACCGTAAGCGACATTGATGACTTGGTGTCCCCTGCAGATACCGAGGAAGAGGAAGTCCTCGCTGTCGGCACTGCAGAACCAATTCGATTTGTCTGCGGTCGCCATCTGGCCAGTGCGGCCTTCACGGGGGTAACCGGTATCCATGCCGTAGAACTCAGGGATGAACATCAGGGCCACCGAGGAGAATCACGCATCGATTCCTCCACAACCTCGGACGCTGGGCCGAGGATCGCTATCGGCGATATGGAGCTGAACATCCACGAGCTAATCGCTTGGGGAAAGCACGCTTCCCTGAAGGAGCTTCGAGCAGCGATTGCTCACGACACGTTGGACGGTGATCAGTCAGGGGCACTGACCAGAAGGCGAGGCGAGATCATCACGTCTCCTTGAGATGAACCTTAGGGCGAGGGTTCCCATGCGGATCCCATGCGGGCAACACGATCGGATCCTTGTCCAGACTTGCTGCCAGTTCTGCAGGCAAGGCGCTCTTACGAACGACGACCTCGAAAACGTTATCCGTGAACCACTGGTCATCCATCGTGAAGAAGCCTGAGTCGCCCGGCTCCCTCACCCAGGAATTTCTCAACCCTCCACGCACGCGGCGCGCCGGCCTCGTCAAGGTCAACGCCGGTGAAAGAGCATTGCATGATCCATCGCGGATTCTCCCGAACGACGACGCTCGAGCTTGGTCGAGGAGAAAGTCAACGCCGAAAACATGATCGGTCATAGTCATGGATTCCCAGTCACGAAGAAACCAAGACCACGGTCATAGGGCTGGGAAACATCGGCGCCGAGACCAGACGGGCTCGCCAGCAACGATCTGATCGGCCGCGATGCGCTTGATCGCATCGATGGGAGCGTTGAGGTAACGAATCGGACGGCCACCCACGACGTTGCCCAGGTGCTCAACGGTTTCCATTGAGCCCTTCCGGGTTTTCGGGGCGCGGGTCATCGACCAAGCAGATGTAGTCGCTCGAGATCAACGCCCACGTGAGCCTCGTAGAATTCGTGAGGGGTCACCTCGCCATCGCGATGGAAATTCCCTTCATCGTCCGCCACTGCCAGTTAAAGCGTGCTGGCGGCTCGCCCAAAGGAAACAACGAGGATCTTCCAAACATCGGCAAGGTTTCGCGACGCTTCGCATCGATCTCTTCTGCATCTGCACCGCCAGCAATAGCCTCACGCAAACGAAGCTGCTCCAACGCGAAGAACCGCACGCAAACGCGCGTTCATGGGGCGAGAGTTGGTCGAGGCCTCGCTCTCGGGCATAACTTCGCTGGGAACCAGTCCGTACTTCATGTAGATTGATGCGGCCAGTCCCACTGACCGCCATCGCCCAAGACATCGGCAAGCAGGAACTGCACAAGGCGTCCGTCAACGGGCTCATCTGCGGTTGCAGATGATGTCGGTGAGGAACCAGTTAGCGCGCTCGATCTTATCCCAGAAGACGTAGCTCTGGGAGAACTCGAGAGTTCTTTACGCCCAGGCTCACGCGCGCCCGCGAGCTGCAGCAGATTCAGCGAGGAGAAAAGCCAGCAACGGCCGGATTTCTTCTGCGAGTAGCCTTCCATTCATCGAGTCGGTGCTGAGATCGCCGTCGTCGTGTGCTGGATCGGCTCACGGTTAAGTGATGCTGTTTCGATTCCCATTTGAGTTGCGGCATTCCTCGCAAGGGCGAGCTCATCCGCGTGTGCGTGGCGGAGATCGTCAACGAGTCCGTTCGTAATTTCAGGCATGTCAATCCTCTCGTGTGTCCTGATTATCAGCGCCATTGCTTTCCTTCATGAGTACGCGTATCGGCAGATCGTGAAGGTATTTGTCCATGACCGAGGCGTTTTGCATTGCGCCCTCGAACACGGGCCTGAAGTCTTATCGCTTCCTTACTGAGTGCCCCTAAACTAGTGGGGTCAGCGTGGAAGGGCCACGCAGGTGTCTGAGCGAGGTGCACAATGTCTCTCCATGCTTCTGGCCGCGAGTTTTCCTGCGAAGTCGGGGACTATACGCTCCAGTGTCGTCAGCGTCGGCGGTGGGATTTCTTCATTCAAATGGCGTGGACGCGATTTGCTCTTTCCCTCATAACGTCGCCGAGGTTGCTCCCGGCTGGTCCGGAAAAGTACTTCTCCCGCTGGCCCAACCGCATTGCCGATGGACGTTACACCTGGGATGGAAAAGGAATATCTTCTTCCGATCAACGATCGGGCCGGGACGGCCCTACCATGGACTGGCTGGATGGGTTCCTTGGGGTTTGTTGATGCGACGGCCTCGCACGTGGTCCTCGAGGCTTTTCATCGCCGCGGAAGGCTATCCGTGGCCGCTGAGCGCACGCCTCGATCTTCATCTTGATGCCGAAAAGGGGCTGAGCATCGACATTTCCGCAAAAAACCTGGGAGACTCCCCCGCCCCCTACGGTTCTTCTCTTCACCCGTACCTGCTTGCGGCGAAACAGCGTGATGAATGCACACTGCACTCACCGGCTTCGACAATCGTCATGACGGATCAGAATCTTCTCCCCACCGGTATCGAGGCAGTTCACGGTGCCTACGATTTCCGCGCTGCCCACAAGATTGGCGATCTGTTCATCGATCATTGCTTCGGTGGCCTTGAAGGGCAGTGGGAAGTTCAACTAACGAACGATGAGGGCCAAGGAGTTTCCTTGTCCTCGGATACCCCCTGGCTTCAGCTCCACACTGCGGATGCTCTTGGGCGCCCCGGCTTTAGCAGTCGAGCCCATGACCTGCCCGCCGGACGCTTTTAACTCGGGTATCGATGTGGTTTCTCTTGCCCCGGGCCAGAGGCATCGTTTATCGATGTCCATCCGCGGGCTGTGAAGCTTCGTGCGATACTGATGCGGTGTTGACCTTTCAGGAAGCGATTGCGAGCGCAGCGGATCTTCCCGTCCACGCATTGCTCTGAGGTTCTCCGAGCTTTCACGGGCAGTGTTTCTGTTGTTTCAGCAGCGCGGGAAGCTGGCAAACAACGCTCATCCCTCTTGCGTGCGCGGATCTCATAGCGAGCGGACAACGCGTTATTGTGCTCTCCGCGGCGAATGAGTGCGCACGCTCATGCGCGCGATCGCCTCGCGAGCCTACTCAAAGACCGCCTCGGCAATCTCGTGGGGTTCAGCGTGCGCGGGCAAAGCCAACGCAGCCGGGAAACACGTATTGAATTCGTGACCCCGGGAGTGCTCGCGCGAATGATTCATTCTGACCCGGGGCTTGACGGGATCGGCTGCGTGATCGCCTCGACGAGTTCCACGAACGGTCTGTCGATAGCGACCTGTCTTTGGCGTTTTCTATCGATATCCGCTCTCTATTGCGCGAAGATCTGCGTTTAGTTGTCATGTCCGCGACCATCGATGACGTCGCTCTGGGGCAGCTTCTTGGCGATCTTCCTTCGCGTTTCTTTGAACTCACGCGTGAGTTATTCCCCGTTTCTATCCTGCTGGGAGGCGCCGCCGCGTGGGATTGAGGTCTTCAAGGAGATCGAATCAGCCGCGGTTTCTTGCGCTCATGTGCTTCGCTCTGGCACGAGGGCTTCCTCTTGACACTTATCCCGGTGATGTTCTGGTTTTTCTTCCAGGGTGTGGGAGATCGAGAGGGTTTGTGCGAGTTTCTTGACGGCGCAAATGCACTGAGGTGATTCCTCTGCATGCTCAGCTTTCTCCCGATCGCCAAGATGAGGTCTTTGAGCCATCCACTGAACGACGAATCATCGTCCTCTTCAGCTATTGCAGAGAGGTGCGTTGATGCGTCCCCGGGTGCAAATTGTCATCGATTCAACCCTGAGCCGTCAGACTCGTTTCTCCCCTTCCCGCGAGGCAAGCTCATTGGTCACGATCCCATCGCCTCATTCTTCAATGATCCAGCGCGCGGGACGCTGCGGGACGAGTGAGAGCCGGGCGTGTGCATTCGCGCGATGGAGGAATCTACTTGGGCTATGCGTCCAGCGCATCCTTCCCCTGAAATCACCACCTGCGACCCCAGTTCCTCCGCTTCTTTCGGTTGCGTGTTGGTCGCGAGCAGACTTCTCCTCCTGCAACTTTTGGATACCCCAGCGCGGGCTACGCAGACTACGCGCGCACCTGCGCTCAGGCCCTAGGTGCGATTGACGAGGCGGGACTTGCCCTTCCCCGGCCGCGAGTTGGTCGCACGGTTGATCCTCGAGTCGCGCATGCCTCTGAGTACGCTTCAGGGGAATATTCCAAGCGAGTATCGCAGCCATGTGCGCCGCGCTTGTATCCGAAGATCTTCGCCCGCAGAGGGTGCTGATTTATTGAGCGCTGTCTTTCCCTCTCCCCCTCGAGCCCTCAGGAAAGCGAGTGGAAGAGTCAGCTGCACGTTTAACTTCCGGTATTCGCCCTCGTCTCAATGCGAGTACAAGGCAGGCGCTTTCGCAGGCGCTCCGCTTTTTGTTGCCTGTCGCATACCCGTGCAGATTGCACGTAAACGCGCACAGAGCGCGCGTTATCTACTGACTTCTGGACAGGGAGCTAGTCTTCCTCCGTCTTCTTCTTTGGAAGGCAGCGAGTGGATTGCGATTGCTGAGCTTCAATCTGCGGGCAATGCGGATGCCATTATCCGTTCAGCTCTGCCCGGTGACGGTGATGATGTGGATCTGGCAGCTTCGCATCTGCGTGAGAAAAGCCTCGTCGTTACGTGTCGAAAATGGCGTAATTATTGGTTTCGTGGAAGAAAAACTGGGAGCCATCGTGCTCTCTAGTACGCGTTTGCCTTCCCCTGACCGAACTGAAATGCGCGAGGTGGCGCAGCGAAATCTAGAGGAAATGAGCGCAAGTGATCTTCCGTGGGATGACAATGCGAAACAGCTTCGTATGAGAATCATGGCGTGTCGAAAACTCATCGGAGAGCCTTGGCCGCGCACTTGATGACGCCCCACATCATTGCCGCGTGCATTGATCGCCCTGAGGCGAGCAGTGGGAGTGAGGGGTGGCATTTTCCCAGCTGGACCTGAGCGAAGCTTTGAGATGCGCTGCTCCCTGGCCCGCTCAATATGGATCTTGAACGAGAGGCACCACAGCAGATCACGATTCCGACGGGCACTCATCGAAACGTGAAATGGGACGAAGACAGCATACGTACGCTTACGTGTCCAAGAGGGCCTTCGGCTGGACCGATACTCCGCATTTTGTTCGAGGGCGCCTTCCGCTTCGAATTGAGCTGACTGATCCTGCAGGCCGCCCGTTGCGATCACCAGTGATCTTGCTTCCTTTTGGAAGGGACCATATCAACAGGTTCGTTCTCAGCTTCGCGGTAGATACCCCAAGCATCATTGGCCCGAAAGATCCTTTCTCTGTTGCTCCGACATCGCGGACAAAACGCTCAAAGCCAAAAAATCTCAGTGATCCCCCTCACCTTCCTGCGAAATAGGGAATGTCCTTCCGTCCATGTCGTTGAACTGGATGAAACGGGCCTTAGAAACGGAAGGACGGGCCATGGAGAACTTTGATCTCATCGTTGTTGGCGGCGGAAAGGCCGGCAAATCACTAGGCAATGAACCGCGCAGAAACACGGATGGAAGGTCGCGCTCATTGAACGACAGTTCATCGGTGGTACCTGCATTAACGTGGCGTGCATCCCACCAAGTCCCTCGTCGCTTCGGCACGTCGCCTCGACGAGGCCCGCAATAATTCCGTCTTCGGTATCGAAGGGACTGGGAACGTTCACATCGACATTGAAGCTGCGCGCGCTAAGAATGGCATCGTCTCAGCGATGATCGCCGCGCATGAGAAGTTCTTCGCTGCCCCCGGCATCGACTTCATGCGTGGAAGCGCCAGGCTCCTCGATGCGCACAGCGTCGAAGTGACCCTGGAAGACGGTACAACACGCCAGCTCCACTCCGACAAAGTCCTTCTCAACCTCGGAACGCGCCCGCGCACGCGATTCAGGTCTGTGGGAAGCTGGCGCATGGGATAGCGAAGATATCACGCGTCTTGAAGAAATTCCTTCCTCTTTGGCAATCGTGGCGGCGGATACATCGGCGTCGAGTTTGCCTCGATGATGGCGACCTTCGGTTCGCAGGTCACTGTGATCGCTTCGGGCGAGCATCGCTATCGTGAAGACCCAGATATCGCTGCACGATCTACCGGGAAGTGCTCAGCACGCAGGGCGTCACTGTCCTCACCGGTGCCCGCGCGCAGTCGGCCGCAAAGGACGGCGAGAATATCCGAATTAAGCTTTCGGATGGACGCGAAGTCACTGCCGAGCGTGTATTGGTTGCGGCAGGACGCGTTCCCAACACCGATGGCATTGGCCTTGCCGAGGCCGGGATTCGCTTGAGCGAACGAGGCTTCATCGAGGGTTGACGATGCACTTTGCGTACCCCGTCGATGGCGTGTGGGCAGCGGGTGACTGCGCGGGAACCCCGATGTTCACCCCGCCTCGTGGAACGACTACCGCATTATCCGCGAGCAGATGGACGGCGTTTCCTTAGACGACCTCGCACCTCGAAGGCCGGCGAGTAATCCCTGGGCACTCTTTGCTCACCCGAGTTGGGACGAATTGGCATCAACGAAACCGAAGCCGCGCAGCTCGGTCTTGAGGTTCTTGTCGCATCAATTGACACGGCCGCAATTCCTCGCGCAAAGACTATGCGCGATACGACTGGAAGAGTGGAAAGCCATTGTTGATGCGCATACCCACAAGATTTTGGGGAGCAACCCTTGTGGGTCCCCAATCGGGTGAAGTCATTACTGCGGTTCAAGTCGCAATGGAAGCAGGACTAACCTGACGAGCAACTGCGCATGCTTCCCATCGCACACCCGACCATGTGAGAGGGCTCAACATCTCTTTGATTCTCTTGCCTAATTTAAGCCCGATGCCCGAGGAATCGCTCCCATCAAAAGCTGAAACGACTTGGCCCCGTAGTTTCGCATGAAACTACAGAGCCCATGTCTCCATCGATCGACTGCCTTTACATACGCTCCGGGAGCCGCAACGCCGAGAAGGTCCAGACCACTACGCAGAACCTGGGCGACGGCATCGTTGAGCCACAAGCGTGCAACGTGGCCTTCATCCACCGGGTCATCCCCGCGAGGAGTGACACGGCACTGGCCATACCACGTGTGGTAGGCGGCTGCGAGCTGCTCCGAGGTAACGCGCAACGCGCGGTGCGGTTCACGCAAGTCAGCGGCTATGTGCAACCTGCGCGGGGAACTGTGCAAGCACTCCGAGAAGGTCGCTATCAGCTGCGGTATCAAGCGCTGCAGGATTGAAACCAGCCTCGCGACTCACACCGTGTTCGGCAGCATTACGCGCAACATTTTGGGTACGAGCATGCGCATACTGCACGTAGTACACAGGGTTCTCATTCGTATTCGATCCCAGGAGATCCAGATCGATATCGAGGTTTGAATCCATTGAGACACGAACAAGTGCATAGCGAGCAGCGTCCACACCCACAGCGTCGACAAGATCGTCAGGGTGACAATGGTTCCAGCGCGCTTGAGACATGCGGACAGGGAACGCCGTCCTTCACCGGATTCACCATCTGTCCGATGAGGATCTGCATGTTGACGCCCGGCTTATCACCGAAGGCCTCACACATTGCCATCATTCGACCAATGTAGCCGTGGTGGTCGGCGCCCAACAGGTAGATCGCAACGTCGGCACCACGGTGGCGCTTATCAAGGTAGTAGGCAACGTCGCCGGCGAGTAGGCGGCCCGGCCATCCAGACGATGAGCACGCGGTCCTATGTCGTCTCCGTAGGAGGTTGTCCGCAACCACGGCACCATCTTGATCAAAGACCTCACCGCGCTTGCGCAAGGTTTCGGTGCTGGCGTCAACTGCACCGATTGTGCAGCGGAATCCTCGCGGAAGAAAGCGTCGAATTCAGTAGCGGAAATCGCGCAGACGCTGCTTGATTTCATCGAACATCAGCTCAACACCACGCGCGCGGAATGCCTCAACGGCTTCTTCTTCGGGAAGCGTGACCGGATCGGGCTCTCCTGCCGCGACCGCGTCTTCGCGCGCACCTGGGTAGCGATATCAGCAATGTACGGCCGCCGTAGCCATCTTCGGGGCTTCGTGTCCCATCGCACGCGCGTAGAGCGAGCTGAGCGAAAAGCGATCAATCTGCGAGCGTGATCGTTGAGTAGTACTCGCGGGTGACCTTCGCCCCGAAGCCCCTATTAGGCGTGCAGAGTCACCAACGGCTGCCCAGCGCACCGCCCGTCGAACGGACCCCGTCGGGTTGGCGGAACGTACTCAAGTTGATGTACAGGCCCTTCATGGACTCGCGGCCGAGAGCGCCACCGGCCTCTGACGATGCTGCGGGCAGCTCGCCTCGCAGAAGCTGCAGCAAGACGAATATTAATAGCCGGGTGACCGGCGATTTCGGCACTGTCATAATGCCGTCAGTTCATTGGGACCGCTGACAAGGATCTGCGCAAAAGTCACGCGGGTTCATCCCTGCTTTTTGGCGAGCTGCATAGCGATATTGTGCTTTGCCCAGTCGCCGTGATCTCTAGTTTCCGAGGACGCCTCGACCACTGTCTCGGGGACGTCGGCGGGATCGAGAGACAGATGTCCCTGAGCGATCTCGGCGAGCAATAAAATCATGAATATGGGATGCAAGTTCTTTGAGTCACTATTTAAGGGTAATAGTTTGCCTGCACCTGTGCACACGCATTGACTCTGTGACAGCTCACAAAATAGTGGAGTAAAGTTCAGTTATCCGAAGATTTACAACTGTCAGGGGAACAATGCAAGCGGGCACCGTCTCAAACAACATCGGCTTTTGCACTCATGGCCTGCATTCATCGCTGCAATTGCCTGTCTGATCCCGGAAACGTAGCCAGCGAATATTACGCAGCTGGTGCTCGCTGCGGCTACCTTTGGTCTGGGTTCTTGTCCTATCAATATCGCAGCGATGCTCGTTCAATACCTTTCCGCGAAACTAGATGTGTCACTGGTCGATCACTTCCAACCCCTCCTTCAGAGCGAGCGCCTTCGTCCTGCCTGCAACCGTATCTTTTCTGGGCTCAAGCTGAGCTTGTCGCGGCGGCAACGGACCTCGCAGAAGTCATCAGCGGAGCGATCGCCCTCAATCTTCTCTTCGGCATTCCGCTCCTGTGGTCGGGCGTCATCATCGGCGCCGCCTCCATCGTGATCTTTGCTCTTCCAAGGACGCCGTCAAAACATCTTCGAAGCAGTCATCATCGGGATGCTCGTTGTCATCACAGCCGGATTCCTTGCTGGACTCTTCTTCGCTCCCCCACAGTGGTCGGAAGTGGCCTCGGGGCTGATCCCACGCTTCAAGGGCTCCGATTCGATCTTGGTTGCCGCATCGATGCTTGGCGACGGTCATGCCTCACGCGATTTACTTGCACTCGTCCTTAGTCAATGACCACCACACCGATCCTGAGGTTGAGCGCCCCCACAAGAGAGCTCTCCTGCGAGCAACACGTCACGATATTTTGTGGGCACTGAGCATTGCGGGAATCGTGAACATCGGTCTGCTCCTCCTTGCAGCAGCATCTGCGCTGTCCGGAGTCGAAGGAACGCGACACGATCGAGGGCGCCTACCACGCGATCGCAAACGCGGATTAGGTCCAACGGTTTCAACAATTTTCGCACTCGGTCTTCTGGCTTCGGGTTTGGCCTCGACCTCAGTTGGCGCCTACGCGGGTTCTGAAATCAGAACGGACTCCTCCGTGAACGTTCCCCTGCATGGCGCGCAGACTGTGTGACCATTATTCGGCACTGATCATGCTTGGGAATGGGCGCGGAACTGACCTGGGCCTTGGTCCTTTCTCAGTGCTTTGTCCTTCGGGATCTCTTCGCGATCGTCCCTCTCAGTGCGCTCACCCGCTCCAAAAGAGTCATGGGCGAGTAGCAGCGAATAAGCCGCGCTGACAATCACAGTGGCTTCCGTGATTGCAGCAGCAATTATTCTGCTCAATGTTCTTCTTGCATCACCTAACCATCACGGCCAGGGCTAGAGGATTCATCGTAGGCATCCATGACGGCAATGCGACGCTGGCGACGCTCATCTTCCACTGAAAGCGCGGACAAGAAGGTCAGAACGAAACGAGTGGCGTCTTCGAGGGAATGCTGGCGCGCGCAACGGAAAATGACATTGGCATTGTTGTTAACCGCGAGCAGAACCGCGATCTTCATTCCACACCAGTGCTGCACGGACTCCCTGACCAGGTTTTGCAGCCATCTGCTCACCGTTTCCAGATCCTCCAATCAACGCAGAGAGCCGGGTTCAGCGGCGGCCGCCTTCGGCCGCTGCAATGCACATCGAGGGTAGTCATCGTTGGGGTCCTGGGTAGTTGCACACTGGTCCACGACTTCGTAGCCGGCATCGCGCAGGACGCCCGCCAGGTGTTCGCTTTGAGTTCAAAACCTGCATGATCGAGTCGCAATATGAACGCATATGAAGTTCCATTCGATTGTGCTGGACTGCGAACCCTACATGATGAGGGGTGCCCGCATTAATAAAGACTAGCGTTTCGAGCTGGTACAAAGGAGCTGATAAACTGACGTGGTTGCCCCGATAGCTCAGTGGATAGAGCGTTCCCGCCTCCGGGCGAGGTCGCAGGTTCATGAATCCTGTTCAGACACTTTTCGCGCCGCAACAATTGAGCGCACAAAGCACTTGCGTACCATGCTGCAAAAGCAGAGCGTCCACGCGTGGAGACAACACCAGGGCAAGCTCCCACTGGAACTGCTGCATACCGCAGCGAGTGCCCACCGTGCAGCGCGGCCCCACGGGCGCAGGAGGCCTCGGCGATAATTCGTGAAGGTGTGCCCGCTCAGCGCGGGAGCATGACGACCATGAGACCCCGCGCGCCCAGGTCGAGACGTTCCAAGCAAAGTGAGCCCCCGGTACTGCAACTGCTCCCCACGATCCGTGAGCCCGCGAAAACCGCAGAGACCTGCCGATCGCGACCAAAGCGCAGGCGACAGCAGCAAACGTTATAAACTGCCTCACGTGCGGGAGGACGTAGAGGACTTGACGCGATCGGCGTCAGGATGAATGCGACGAAGCACCAGCGCAGGGTCACTTCACGCCTACGAGCGAGCAGCCAGGTTCTCTCGCACGCCAAGGAGCATTCCAATCATCATAGCAATGCCGGAACCCAAGCGGCGCCCCGACCACGGTAGGAGATGCTCCCGACAAACATCGTGAACAGTCGCAAAGAAGACTTGAAGCCGGGCCTGACGCTGGGAAAACCCGACCGCCATGAGCGCAGGGACGACGTCCCGCTGATCCCAAACATTCGCTGAAGAAAACCAGCGAAGAGCCCCGCACTCATCAGGATCAGGCGTTTCGCGTTGCCTGTAAACATCCTCCTCCTGTACACCTCAATTTTTACGCGTGATGGATGCCCCATAACCGCCATGCGAAAGACACTCCTGCCGCCGATGCACGCATGTGCATAGGATGAATATGGCATGTTGCCGCATAGCTTTTACGTCAGGGAGTTGCCTTGGAATACCCCCTTGTGGTCACTTATTCCATTCGTCGCGATGCTCGCTTGCATCGCTGTTTTGCACGCGTGTCCTGCAAACCTCGCACTGTGTGGGAACGCAATTCCAGCCAGCTGACGGTACGCACTGAGTCTGTACTGGTCGACGACCGCCTGGATGTTCTGGAAGGCCGGAAGTGCTCCGCTCATGATTGACACGAGGATGGTACTTCCAATTCGTCTGCTTGCTGTTCTCGCTCTACACGTGTATCGGGCACGGCATCCACCTCGCAGGTGATATCCGGGCAACTCCTCGTAACAACTACGCTCTTCCTTGCAGTCGGCGGTGTTCTTGCGTCCTTTCATTGGAACTAAACCGGCGCCGCTGATGCTGCTCATCCGCGCTCTCCCTTGCAGCGAACCGCGAGCTAGTGAAAGCAAGGTCCACCGTCCTCTTCACGATCTTCATCGTCGCAACTGCGGTGGTTACTCGACTCTGGCGACCCGCCGCTCTTCGCTCGGTTTCTTGAACGGTGTCCCTTCCGTGGACCCCTTAACCTGTGGAAAGAATGGGCGCTTCGTCGCAGCGATCGCTTTCTGACTCGTACTACTCGCTTGATCTGCCTAGCACTACGCAAGCGAGACCCCAAGGTGGCCATCGAAGAGGACAACGAGGACATCGAACCTCTGCGGTGCACGGCGCGATTAACTCCTGTTCTTCACGGCGATTATCTGCTCCGTTGCTTTCTACTTCGTGGGATGCCGAGGCCATCATCGAGCCATGCTGCACGAGTGAGTTGGTCCTGCGCGCGAGATCGTCATGTTGCTTGCGGCTGGTCTGTCACGACCATCGGAAACAAGAAAGGTCCGCTGATGAGGAAAATGCCCAGTGATCCTCACATGCCGGGTCGCGGCCCTCTTCATCGGCATTTTCGCCACTGGCCCCGCCCTACGCGTCCTGAAGAGGTTGCTCCTTCGCTTCTCTGAACCGCGGAACTTTTCTTCGTCTTCACTGGGATTCTTTGTCCTCGGTACTGGACAACGCTCCGACCTACATGACCTTCTTCGGAATGCTTGCAAAAGACCCTGGGTGGGGATGGACGCTTCATTGCCGAGTTCGAGACTACCTGATCCCGATCTCTTTTGGGCGCGGTTCTGTGCGGTGCTATCCTACATCGAAATGGTCCGAACTTCATGGTCGAATCGTTGCCGAGGCCGATGAGCGTTGAATGCCCATCTCGGTCTGCTACATTGTTGATTCGCTTCATGCTGCTTGTTCCCGAGCTCTGCGGCAATGGCAGTGATTTTCATTGGCATGCGGCTGGCATCGCACAGGTATCGTCTTGGCGCAGTGCTGGTGGGAGTTTCGCTCTGGCGAATCGCGCGCGCTCGTACCACTCGAATTGGCAGCAACGCGTACTCGGGAATCGACATCTAAAAAAGCCGTTGAACATTGAGGCGTGGTCCCTTTCGCTGGGGTCACGCCTCAGATCTATTCTGCGCTGGCGATCGGGACCCAGCTGGCTCGTTCTTCCAATATCCGACGAGCGAGGGTCGGGTGATCGGTAATGGGGCCGTCAACCCCCGGTCGAGGAGACGATGCATTTGCGACTCTTCATTGACCGTCCACACGTGCTGCGGCATAGCCGTGTGCGGTCGCAACGCAAAGCGGCGATCGACCACGCGGATTTGACACTCATCTTCTCCGGAACCTGAACTGCCCGCATACCTTCAAGAGGACCCGGAACTCCTGAAAACGCGTAGCAGGCTGGGCGAGCTGGGACGCGGCATGAGCCCTCGTCACGCGAAACAGTGAGGTGACCAAGCGCGGTTCACGAGGCAGGAGGCGAAGACGTGACTCATCAAAGCGATGAGAACCCTGCCCGAGCCCTCGTGCTCACGCACAACGTGACAAAGGAAGCAACTTCCAGGCTCTTGCGTCAACACGTTGAGAAATACATGTCGAAACTCTCAGAGCATCCTGCCAAGCGGATCATTCGACCGCCATCTACCCTGCGCAACTGTTCCAACTGGACCAGGCAGCGTACTGATCTCACCCTCGCGCTGGGTAGGTACGATCCACTAGGATCATGATTAAGAACCACCTGGCCATCCCGCAGCACTCAGGTGTGCGTCAGTCTCGACGTGGAAACCTGAATATCCGTGGAGCTTGAAAAGCTTCCGGCGTATTTTCGGGAGCTTCGGCCCCGCCACGATGTACCAGAGGGCCTTCACCGAGAGCCCGATACAGTGTCAGCACTCGCCGCCGATAAAGATGGCCTTGTACTCGACCATCCACTTTTTCCGGATCAACCGGTTCATTCTTCCGAGTGTGGATCTCGAAGTGAAGGGTGCGGTCCCGTTGACCATCCATTCGACCAACTGCACTCGATGTGTCTGACCGCATTGACCTGCTGACCAACCTGACCTTGATGTCTTTCATCGTATTGATGCGGGTAAGCAGAGTAGAAAAACAGTTCCATCGCTGAGAGTGGCGCAGTGATGAGAGCACGCGAACGTGAATTCTCGGAGACCTCGGTGACCTCCCGGGATAGCGTAGATCGAGTGTTTCCAAAGGGGGCCGCCATATCCGTGCCTATGCCGCATGAGCATGGTTCCGGACACGGGAGAAATACGCATCGAGAAAGCATGAGGTCACCTGATGGGTCCCTGCTGAAGCGGCCAATAGGCGTGTCAGCTTTTGGTGAGCGTTCTGAAAGTTCCATCTGGCGGCGCCATCACCAGCTCAGACGCTGAGGCAGCAGAGGCGAACGGACTCTCGTGACGCGCGAGCGGGGATCGACCTGGGCGTTTAAGACGACGAGCGTGACTGCAGTTGATGTCGTTGCCAGGCGAGAACCGCGGCAACACCAGCAATCGCCGAGAGGGAGCCAGAAAGCGACAGACGGGCGCAAATAACCGCTCATAGACTGCAGTTGTCATTGCGCAGCGCAAGAAGAACGCCGCCCGAACGCACGATAACGTGCACCGAACTTTTGATCGCTGGCGGGCGCGTCTGGGCGGATAGAAGAGATACGGGAGCACGTGAGTGCGCGTGCCGCGAGTGCGCGCGCACGCTCTCGACGCAAGTCGGAACTCTCGGGTAACAAAGTTTGCATGTGCATAGTTCAGGCTACTCATCCGCATCATCTGCCAAAAGCTGGATCGCGGTTACTTGTGTCCCTGACTGCTTTCACTTCGGGAAACGATAGCTTCCAGGAAGAGGTATGCTGGAGGGCGTCGTGCGGACCCTCACCAACCAGTCGTTCTGGCGATGTCTTCAAGGAAGAGGGACTCGCACGCTCACGTCTGCCCATGACTGGCAGAGCGCCGAACAGCGGCGTCGTTACATATGTCGAGCATATCTCAGCTCCTGCCTGCGTCCATCGGCACCGCCCATCTTGCAGATGCGCGATGGTGATGGGCCCAAAACGCGCTGCTCAATGGCATCATGAGCGCTGGAAAGGATATCTTTCGGTGAATATGGCCTTGAGATCGCTCTGAGCGTCCTGCAAATAGGGAAACGCGAGAAACAGTGCAGGCTACTTTCTCCGACCTGATCCGTAGCGTGATCGACTCGTATCCAAAATAATACGGAGTTCTTCCATGGGAACCATGACATCGGAGGCGTTCTGTCAAATCGAACTGCAAGTTCCTGAGAGCGAGCCCAGGTCGTCGTCGATCATTCCACGCCTCTTGTTGTGTGCAAAGCGATCACTGCTGCCAATCTTCGTCGTGACGGTGAAAAGTTGCGAGATTTCTGTTTTGGTTCATCCCGGCTCATGCTACGCAAGAACCTAATCGCTAGATGATCCATGCGTGTAGAATCACTCCGGACCACGGGATGTGTCCAATGCCTTGTTGACCAAAACTGCAGCACGAGGAGTAGGCGCTGCGGGTTCGCGATTGAGAGGTTCTTCGGCACCATCTCGCTCGAAAGACCACGTGCAAGAACGTGACCGGCGAGGAGAGAAGGTGTAAATCCGACGACGCGTGTACCCACTGAGTGCGCGGCAGTCCCCCACTGCTGCATTGGTCGCCCTGATTAGCGAGGCGAAAGTGCCTGGCGACCACGCGAGGAGGTGGACGCTACCGTCACGCCTAACGCATGATCGCCAGCATCAGCAGACATGTTCAATGAGTGGCGCGCACTCTCGAACCACGAACTCCTTCTTCTTCAGCAGGGTCTCGAATCTGCAGTTTCGACGAGATGAGAGTTGTCGCAAACCTGACCTTCGCGACAAAGAAACGCGTTGAGGCTAAGCAGACTGAAGGGCTGCACGATCACGCGCTGCAGAAAGTAAGGCCTCACAAGAGCTACCATTCTCCCTTCGCGTCATTGCGCGGGAGGAATGATGCTCTGACTCTGCCTCTGTCGGCCCATCCTCCTGACGACCTGCTGAAAGCTGGCGCCCACTGCAGCTTCTGCAGCGGTCCCCACCTGTGGGTCGTTCAGCTCAGCTGGCGATCAGGGCCTGCAAGCGTGTCAGTAGGGACGGCATCATCAGGGAGGAAAACTTTCGTTCGCTGCGCGCGAAGAGTCTGGTCGACACGCGCAATCGCCCGGGACCAAAAGGAAGCGCTGCGTCGACGCTGACGAATACCCGCAAGGGCGACTGCGTCACGCTCGTCCGCGACGTCGCCAAACCGATCTCTCTTCGACGACATCACTCAAAGGGGTGACGATCTGCGCCACGTGGCTTCATCAGACGACGACGCGGCCATCTGCGAAACCTTCTTCCAGCGCAACTGCGACGTACAGCGGCGCAGGGCCGGTCGGTCTCGTGGCACGCGCGGGGCCTCGCAAGCGAAGCACGACGAACATGCGAAACTTCACCGCGTTTTCTGGAGAGGAACAGCGACCGCTCGTACGCAGAAGAAACGAAACCGACGTTCGCATCATCACTGTCTCTCTCCATCACCGAAGCCGCGAATGCCGCTCGGGCGTGGTGCACTGCACACGGAAAGCACTGCATCTCAGGAATCGAGGAGAGCACGTACGCCTGTGTCGGTCATCGGCCGTCCATGTATCTGGGAATCTCGCTGATTTCGGATCGGGTTTCGTAAATATCTAGCGACGCGCCGTCGAGGTATCCAGAGTCTCTTGGGCGGGTGATGACGAACCATCGCGTGTCAGCCTCCTCCGAGGCGGAAGGCGGCGCGGAAGAGAGTCTCCTGAGCTCAGTACGTCAGGCGCAGGTATGCGTTGTGCGGCGCGTTGAGGAGCGTGGAACCACCGGTTTGGTGACAACGGTGAACGGGGAGTGTATGAGGGGATCCGTCCCGCAGTCTTAAAGCGGTGCGCAAGAGCGACATTCTTTGAACAAGCTCCAAAACCATGCGAGAGAGAGGCTTGTTACCATTGATCAAACCGCCGCAACAGCGACTCCAACGGCAGAAGAAACCGCCGTCGATAAGCCAAGTCCCATTCCCGGCTGCACTCCAGTATATATCCGCGAGTGCAGACTGCGCCGGCAACCCAAAAAGAATTGCCGTCAGCGGTGATTCTGACTTGTGCGCCGGACAGCTGCGTCGACAGATTTTAATCAGTAGTGGAAACCTTGGCGAGCACGAGGTCTCCGGCCAGCTGGCTTTTAACGACGTGGCCTGGCTTGAGTGACAAGAGAGACCCCCAAACAGACAAAAGTTCCCATGTGAGACACCTAAAAAGGAAAATACTTGGTGATATCAAGAAATAATGCGTTGGCCTGCATCAGAGGCGTAGCTGACACATCAGACTTGACTAGACAACAACTGTCATCGCGATTCCTCCAGCCCATCGGTAGTTGAGTTCTCAGCGTGAGAAAGGCCCGCCGGTGGGTGAGGTATCTACGGCCCAGAATAAACTGCTGGGTTCCAAAGCCTAGCAGTGTTCGTGAAAAAGGATGGGCAGCCGTGGCGGAACCCCCGCCCACCAGAACAAGGCCCGCGTCAAATGTGCCAGCAGTGGTTGGCTGATCCCTCACAGCGTCGACGCCTCGTGGCGCCTACTGAGGAGAGACACTGTCCCAACGGCTTCACTGTCCGCAGGTTTCCTCTCCTGACGCAACCAACCCGCAGTTGTTATTGAGCTGCCTCAAGCGCCCAGGCAGACAATCCCGCAACCGAGCAGCCTGGAAGTTCCCGTCACCCGCTCCGATCTTCCTCCCGCTCCCCTGCTCAGCGAGCGAGGCCCGTCGCTCCCATGCACGCACGCCACCGCGCCACGCAGACGCCAGCCCTGCGTTCAATGAGAGCACGAAGCCAAGACGATATCCGTGTCCTCAAGGAATCGCGCGCGCAACCGCACGCAATATGGACGAGTCACCGAGCGTCCTGACTGCGACTTCTCAGCGCCGATTGCCGCAAAGATCCTGATTGAGAACCGCGCGGTTGTGAACTCTCATCAGGTGCGCACTGTTGGCGGCAAGGTTTCTTCACGCATCTCATTGCATGCCATCGCTGAGGCGCTTCCGAGATGCCACAAGTTGAATAAGCCCGCTGGTGTTCTTCAAGACGGTAAAGCCGCGGTTAAGAACTGGCACACGTGGGATTTGGCTTGGCGATCGATATCCAGCACGGGCGGCGAACGCCGTCTGTTGTTCCGGTTATCCACGATGCTGATACCTTGACCTTCACGCAATTTGTTGACGCCTATCAGGGCATTATCGACTCAAAGCAAAGAAGCAAGAACTTACGGTTGAGGATTATCAGGTGCCACCGTCACCTGATTAATCCGGGCACCATCGGTACCACGACCTCGAAGAACTCATAAGGTTTGATGAGTGGCTAGGGGCTGATTATCGGTGTGGGGGCATGATTATCCAGTCGAGTTCATGGAGTCTCCCCTGCAAACCGTTTCATGGAATTGGGTGACGATGTTTGTCCGTCGACTCTATGATCACCGTCATCCAAGGTGCTGCTTCCGGTGAATTCTCCGGTCTCGTGGACATTAAGCTGTCGGGCTTCGGGATGGTTTTACGAACGTGTCTTTTGACGGCTCTGCATATTCCCATCTGTTCCCACGCGTGGGAAGCAGACTGAGCATGACTTGGAACGCGAGGCGGCGTTTGCGCGTGGTCGCTGAGCTCATCCACGCCTACGCCTGCGCGGTCATCTCGCGCCGATACCGATCCCCTGGCGTACCGCGTGCGCCGTCACCCTGATCTGGACCTGACCAGTTATGGCTTAATCCGTGTGGGATCTGACCGTTCTTCTGACCGGAGGCTTTGGCGGAACGGAGCAGATGCTTCGCGATCTTTTGTCGCGCTTCTGTACGATACCTACATCTGATCCATTGGTATCGAATACATGCATATCCAAGATCCGTAGCAGCGCCACTGGGTGCAAGAACGTAATGAGGGATTCCTTTCAAAGCTCCTTCTTCCAGGAGCAACGCCGCATTCTTTTCGAATCTCTAATTCACGCTGAAGCATCTGAAGAAAGTTCTTGCAGACCAAGTATCTGGGCAAAAAGCGATTCTCTCGAAGTGCGAATCTTTTGATTCCTCTTCTATGAGATCTGATTAGCCTGCATGGCGTCGCGGAACCACGAGGCGTCATGATTGCGATGGCTCATCGCGGGCGCTTTGAATGTTATGAATCTTGTGGCAAGAGCTATGCCCGGATCTTCCGAGTTTGAAGGAACAGGATCCGCGAACCGTTCAGGGCGCGGGAGATGTCATACCACTTGGGAACTGAGGGGTGTATTCATTGAGGCGGGAGGCGACAATGTGGTGTCCTTGCGGCTACCTTGATTTGAGCCGCTGATGGAGTGCTCGAAAGGAATCGTGCGCTTCAAAAGCAGGATGTTTTGGGCGATTCCGATCTGCCCATGTGTTCGTGTTGATCCACGGTGACGCGGCTTTCATCAGACAAGAGCGTGGTTCAAAAGAAACCCCTCAATATGTCCCAGTTGACCCGGATACGGGCTGGCGGAACTATTCACATCATCGTGAATAACCAGATTGGTTTCTACGACGGGACCGGCTTCGGGTCAAGTTCTTCAGCCATCCGACGGACCTGGCGAGGGCCTGCCAGATCCCCATCTTCCACGTCACCGCGCCGGTGACCCCGAAGCGGTCGTGCGCGTGGGCGCTGGCCTTGGCTTATCGCGGGGGCTTTCCACAGGGATGTTCTCATCGATTTGCGAGGTGCTACCGCAGGCATGCCGCCAACGAGGGGCGATGATCCTCTCGATGACCCAGCCCGGTCATGTACTCGCTGATCTCCAAGTTGCCTTCTACCCGTGAGGTTTATATCCGCAAACCCTTGTGCGGGACGTGGCCGTGCCCACCGAAGACGACGCACGCGAGTCCATCTGCGCTTTACGACGGTCGAACTCGGTGGAGATTCTGGATCACACCCGCGAGCACGGGTTGAGGTCTCCCGCAAATCGCAGCGAGGAGGAAGACTGTGATCAGTGGCAGGTTCCCTGAAAGTCAGCTGCCCGGTGCGGGAATCGATGATCGGTTGGACTCTGCCAGAGTGCTGAAACGCTGAGTCGTATCGGCGAAGTTTATGAACTTCCCACCGATTTTGCAGTCCATCCGAAGATCGAGGCTGCTGCTGCTGTTGCGGAAATGCTTCCGCCACGATCTGATCGACTGGGGTTTCTTTGCAGAGCTTCCAGCTTTCGGCCTGCTACCGCCCGCGGAAGGTACCATCCGCCTTCGGGTGAAGATGCACGTCGCGCGACCTTTGTTCAACGCCACGCGGTCCTCCTTACGACCAAATGAGGCGTGAATTCACCCATTGCACTTCCTTACCCTGACTGGCCCACTTCGATGTCTTCTGATTCGCCTCTGTCGGAGTATGCGGTTCTTGCCTACGAGTACGGGTATTCATCGAGCGCCCTGGAGGCATTGGTCCTGTGGGGCTACAACTGGTGACTTTGCGATCGGCGCCCAAACAATCATCGATGAGTTCGTCTCTTCGGCAGAAACAAAGTGGGGGCAGCGCTCTCTCTGGCCATGCCCACTGCACGGCCAGGGGCGATAAGGCCCTTGACCTTTCTGTCGGCCAGGATTGAGCGTTTCCTCCAGCTGGTGCAGCAGACAACATGTGGATTGTTCAGCCTCAACCCCGGCGAACCACTTCCATATGCTGCGCACACAGGCCTGCCAAGCGGCCTCGTAAGCTTCCCGATTGCTTTTACTCCAAGCAGCTCCTGCGTCTCCCGCCGCGTCTTCCTCCATCGAAGAATTCACCTGTCCTTCATACCCGGTCTACTCCGAAGTTGATTCTCGCGAGCACCCACTGAGGTGACAAAGGTCGTTCCGTGCGTTCTGGCCGCGTCGACCACGACCCCATCCACGAACGCGCGGAGCCGAGGCGCGTGAACACGGCGCACGATTCGGGTGCCCGAGCGCTCTATCCCCTCCCCGTCGATGAGCCTCGCAAGGCTCCTGCACACCCACCCGAATCGCCCAAGCGGTCTGGGGTCCAGGATGAGCCGAAGAACCAGGGAGCTGGCCCTCACTTTGCGCTGGAACTTGTTCCCTTGAGCTGAATCACTCCGGCGCTTGTGTCCCGTCCGAGAGCGCAACGACTGGCTGCTGGACGCGCAAGTTTGCACCCGCCGTGAGCAGGCTGCGAGTATCTTGCGCCGAGCTCCTCTCGGTTAGAAGCACGCAGATGCGCACGTGTGTGATTGGCGATGGAGCCGATTACAATGGGTGATCCCCGAGGCCGCTGGTCGACGCGTTTTCGCTGCTCACTCCCTCTCCCTCCTGCCGTCAGGCGCGACTTGGCGTCGGGGAGTCGATCAACGCAGCTCGCCTCGGTGGGAAAACGAAGGCGGAGCTACCGTCTCTTGCACCCGATGAACCCCGTGCGCTCATTATTGCCGTTGGTTGCGCAGTAGATATTCCGCGGGATTTCAACCGGCGCCCTCGGCTGAATCTTTGCAGAAGATCACCGACTCGAGCTTTGACGCTCGGTATTCCCTCGATGGTTGTTGGTCCGCCTCCGCTGCAGGAGTCCAACCCAGCGCGGTGGAAGGAAGTTTCTTTGTCGTGTCAGCGTGGTGTGCGAGCGCAGTGGATAGTCTTTGTTTTATACCACTTCACTTTAAGCTGCACACGATCAGTGGTTTGAGGACGATTACGGCTTCTTCTTGCCCGTTCTGCTCGCGGCGGCTGATGCCTGGACAGTCCGGCTGGCGCACCCATGGCTATGGCTTTGTCCTGCACCAGGGCTGGTTTGAGTGGGATCGAGCTTTCGAAGAAAGCGACGTTTGAGCGCATAGAGTTTGATAGATGGTGGGCTCCGATGCATTGCATCGGAGCCCCACCCTGTTAAACACGATTCAGGCGTTAGACGTTGCCGTGGTTCGCGCCGTGCTTACGGACGATCGCGCACGCTGACGACCCTCTTCGACATTGTCGTCTCCTCTAAAAACCGAGATATCCAACCTGTGCACAGCTGCTCACACCTGCGCTGGATCTCCAAAACAGAGCGCGCCCACAGAGTCGAAATTGGCCAGCGATTCAGTGAGCTCGCGTTACCCCAACGTAGGTCTCGAGCAAATGATGTGCTCGCAAGGATTTCGAGGTGCTTTGGTCGCAATAAATAGCAACGCGCGTTGCAGAGAACGTGAACAGCGCGCTCGGTGTACATCGAACTTCCTGGCAGTGCTTGCAGCGGGAACATAAGCGGGTCAAGCAGTTGCTCGCGAAACCCGGGCTCTTCGGGCGCATTCAGCGGAAACTATAGCTTCGCAGGCATTCCCTCGCGGGTCGTCAGAGGGAAGCCGTCAATCACTCAAAATGCAGCGCGTGTAGCCTCACGATACGCGCGCTTATCGTCAATCCGTGCATGGGTCCTCCTCTGATCCCATATCTGCAGCCGCGAGTGCTGACAGGCCTCAAGCGTAGATTCTGTGCGTCCTCGATGAAGCCTGACATGACGGTCCTGATCGATATCCAGCATGTCTGCGATCTCTTTATACGGCAAAACCCTCTACATCGAGACAGAAGGACGACAACACGCCGATTCTTCCGAAAGCTGACCCAATGCAGTCTCGCAGCTGAGGAAGGAACAAAAGTTATTCAACGCTTGCTGCTTCCGCAGAAACAAGACCCTTCTTCGTCAGAGAAGCGCAGCGGCGAGCCAGCAATCTCGCTAACCTCTCTTCACCACCACTGCGTTTAGCCGAGAACGCTGCAGCCCAGTGCGTAGTGGGCAGGATGGTAGGTGTTGAAGTCAAGGATCCCGTAGAGCCAAGCTTTGATATTGGTTCCCTTTGCTGGAGTACTGATGAAACTCTCGCAGGGCCTTCTCTGCGCAAAAGTTTCCCGCATCGGCGGTCTTCTGCATCAGCATCGACTTTCGAGTCATTCCCAGTGCTGGCACCAAGAAGAGCTGGATCGACGCAGGAATCGCCTTGTTCGGCAAACAAACGGTCCCGGATCGTCTTGACTCTGCTCCTGCGGTGCAGGCTGAAGAGCCGTCATGTAATTCGCTCATTGATGTCATGGCATAATCGTGAACGCCCCGATGCGACAGTGGACGCGCGACAGCGGGATATCGGCCCCAGGCTCTTTCCCTCGCCTTTGTCACTTCCTAACATCGTTTCGTATCCACTTCAACGCCGTAAGCTGACGAGATTATTCCCTGCATGTGGATTCACGACAGCTGTTTACAAGAATTTTTGCTGAGCCGCAGTGCCAAAATCGACTCTGGTTGTCACGAATGGAGTCATGTCTCTCTGCGTGGTATTGCCCGGTCCTCTCCTTGCAAGGTTGCTCCCTCGCTCTCGATGCAATCGATGCCCCTGATCTGATCCGGATCGCCGCCGTCGCCAAACTCGACGCACCTCGCCCCGTCGCGCATCGAAGAGCGAGGGCAAACTATTGAGGATATTATTGATCCCTATCTTCCCGCAGCGCGCGAATCAGCGCTGCGTGTTACATCTCCTCGCGTAGCTGGAGCCTCTGCGTTGAGTGTCTGTACTCTGTGCTAGCGGTCTTACGGCACATCGCGCTTCCGTATGGCCGTCATCAATCATGAACAGCCTGCCCTGCTTCGTCTGGAAGCTTCTGCCAATCAGTGCGGGATTATTCTTCGGCAATGCGTCGACTTGAACGGACGGCTCCAGCGCATCTCCTGGCGCGCAATCAGCTCTCGAGGCTGCTCCACTGCGGAGCGCGCGTCCCTCAGGCGCCGCCCAGCGAGCCTGTGGCGTGCTCGACTCCCGCGCATCGGGCGCGAAGGTTTCAACCTCTGGCTCCAAATCAGCAGACGACCGCATCGCTTCCACCATCGCTGCGATCGATCGCCAACAACGCATGTGATTGAGGCGCGTCCTTCGCCTCGCGATACTGATCTTTGCCCAAGCGCTGCGGAAACTCTTGGCGCTCGATCGAGATGCTGGGCGACTCTTGTGCACGGTCACGCCCTGATTTCTTCAGATTCCTCTTCTGGAGCGAGTGAGCCGATCAGCTTTGCGGGAAACCGTCATGCGCTCCTCCCGCGCTCCCAAGGCTGTTCTTTCTTCCACTCCCACGCAGCTTGATGGAGACGAGCAGGCATATGTGCGCCCAAGCTTGCTCCTCCCTGTGATGTCCTCAAGCGCCCGGGAGCCTTCACTGATTTACCAGCTGGTGAAAAGTGGGACATCTTCCTTCACGATTTCGGCCCGCTCACGCTCTCCATCATCGCCGACCAACTGCTGATGCCTCCGCTTCCTCAGCAGCTCGCCTGCGATGCTTCTATTGCCCCTCTGTATCGGTGGAGCGATTATTCGAAGTGCACGTTCTCTCCATTTTTCGCGTTACATCGAAAGCCGACCCTGAAATGACGCAAGAAGTTGGCCTTTCATGGACGCGATTGGCGATCGCGAAATGGAAGGTCGACGTGGAGCGCTCCACGGCCTCGGAAATCGCAATCGAAGCGGATCTTCGAATGCGGGTCCCTTCCCATGCGCGGGAACACTCAGCGCGTGAAGCGTCACACTCTAACTGGCCGCTTGCATCAAACCCAGCCCGGCGCACAGTGGCCGTCCTTTTCGCCGAGATCGCATTGAAACTTCTGAAACAAACGGAAATGGAAGCAGCCGACAGCTAGCGGCGGGCAAGGACCGGGGAGTTTCTGGAATTGAAAACGCGACATGTCGGCCATGGGTGAGTGTGGTTCAACCTCAGGGTTTCCTTCTTTATGACAGTCCTCGACGTAGCGTGTTTGGGGGGGGTTGGTGTGTGTGTGGTGGGGGTTTGTTGGGGTGGGTTGTTGGTGTTTGGGTTGGTGGTGGTTGGGTTGTTGGTTTGTGTTGGGGGGGTTGGTTTTGGTTGGGTTTGATCGATGGGCACGGCGTGGGCAGAGAGTGACGACAATGTTCAGACGCGATATTGAACCGACGATCTCCCTCGCGTAAAAGTTCGTCCTCAGCGTTCGCGGTCGCGAACTAAGGTCCGACCCGATTCAATAGGCCGTAATCGGGCAGGTGATCGGCATTGACCGCGGTCGTTACCTTGTTCGCTATGAGGGCCTAGACCTCGCGCAGTCTTAGCCCGCGAGCCTCGCAGGCGGCAGCGTCGTCAGGAGACCGGGTTCGCCCCCACTGAGATTTGAGCGGCCGCGTCGATACCCTGCGCGGATCGTCGCAACGGATGAGCGGCAGCAGCGTTCTCCGCCGTTCTTGAGGACGCACCGATCAAAAGGGCGAGAAAATTATCGTCGCCAACGCACAAATGCGTGATGGTGATTGTGACGCTTTGGCTGACCCGCTCGAACGCGGGATGATCGACCGTTGCCTTGTTGCCGCTCACGAAGCTGGAATGCGTGCTGTATTGTGCCTGGACCGCCGATCTTGCTCCTGCTACCGAGTTTTGGTGCCTACGCGACTTTAATGTCACGACAGTCGTGACCTCAGTTGAGGCAGGCTGCCAAGGCCTCGATGAGCTCAAAGAAACTCTCGCCGTCATTTCTCCGTTTTGTCGGCCATTCCGGCGTCGGGAAATCAACCCTGATCAATGCTTTGATCCCCCATGCCGAACGCGTAGTGGGTGTTGTAAATCTAGCGACTGGACGAGGTCGGCACACCTCGACGTCTTCGCGCGCCTTTGAGCTTCCTGGTGGAGGGTGGACTCGTCGACACCCCGTGTGCGTTCCTTTGGTTTGGGGCATGTTGACATCGATGATGTACTGGAGTTTTCCCGACGTCGCTGAGGCCTCGCACTGGTGTTTGCCGCTGTGTACGCACCTTGAAGATGTGAACTTCCTGCGCCCTCGATGCTTGGGCGCAGGGTAAGGATCCTTTCGTTATTTCTTCCACTGACGAGGCCGCGGATCAGGAGCGCAGGCGGCGTTCCTCCCGGGTGGCTTCGGTTCGCCGGCTCCTGGATGCGGTCGCTGGCGCAATGAAAGTGTCGAAAGCTGCCCGTTAGAGTTCAAACTGCACGCAGTTGCAGGTGGAGCAGGTCATACTAAGCACATGCGTATTCTTCACACCCCAGACTGGCATTTTGGCCGTAATCTCCACGGCCAAGATTTGGGTGGATTCTCGCGCCGCATTTTGTCACTGGCTTCTTGACGCAGTCAGGAAACATGAGATCGACCTAGTCCTTGTCTGCGGCGATGTGTACGATCGTGCGATCCCTGCGGTTTCTCAACCCAATGAAGTGATGGACCTTCTCCGCGATCTTTCTTCAGCCACACAGGTCCTGTTGACTCCCGGAAATCATGATTCAGCAGGTCGTCTCGGTGTCTATTCGCAGTTTTTACGAGGAAATGTTCAAGTCTGCGCCAGCGTGGAAGAGGTTGGGAAGGCTCGCGAATACGCAGGTAAAAACGATGATCCGGGTGTATTGGTCTACCCCATCCCCTACCTTGAGCCGGACTTGGTTCGGACAGAGCTCTCCGATGATAACGAAGCTCTCGAACGCACCCATCAGGCAGTGATGGATGCTGCGCTTCGTCGCATTGGAAATGATCTATTGGCTCGGCGAAATTCCGGCGATATGCGTCCGGTAATCGTGATGGCTCACGCTTTCATCGTGGGAGCAGCTCCCTCCGATTCCGAACGCAATATTGAGGTGGGCGGAGTCGCTTCTGTTTCAGCCCAGACTTTCGAAACTTTCGGCGGAGCAAAAGTACTGCCTGAACCAGGTCTGAGCTACATTGCCCTCGGGCACCTGCATCGTCCCCAAGAAGTTTCAGCTTCCCACGTCCCTATGCGTTATTCCGGTTCTCCTATCGCTTACTCTTTCTCGGAAGCGCCCGGAGATAAGAGCGCGGTCATAATTGACACGCTCGGCGCGAGGGGAACAAGGCCGTGACGGTTTCCCTCATCGATATTCCCACCGCGCACCCTCTTGTTGTTTTATGAGGTTCGATGGAGTCTTTGCTCGAAGGCGCAAAGAAAACTCCGCCGCAGGCATATGTGTCCCTGACGGTAACGGATGATTCACGGCCTCAGGAAATGGTCGCCCGTCTTCGTGCTGTTTATCCTCATGCACTCTCTATCCTTCATTCCCCCGCGCATGTTTCTCCTCTACGGGCACCACGTGCCCAACTCGAAACAGTGGATATGAACGCAACCCTCGCCGAATTCTTCCAGCAAGCAGGAGGAGAGGGCTCTGACGCAGCGCGAGCGGACAATTGTTGGTGACGTACTCGATGCGGTGAAAAGGCCAACGGCAATGAAACTTTTTAACCTTGGAATTGTCTGTATCGGTCCTTTGCACAGCGCCAATACATCGATTTTGAGCGTTTCACTGATTCTGGCCTTTTTCTTCTTTCGAGGATCAACCGGATCGGGGAAGACAACCCTTGATCGATGCGATTGTTTTCGCCTCTATGGGGATGTGGCAAGTGGCAGCGAGGGGGCACAAAACCGTTTGCGTTCTTCATATTGCGGCCCCAATGATCCGTCTTTCGTCACCCTTGTCTTTGAAGTATCCTCGGGTATCTACCGAGTTCGCAGAACACCAAAGTATGTAAAAAGAAGGACGGAGCACCCCGGTCAATCCGACTTCTGATTCTTGAGCGCGTCGTACGCAATTCGGATGACCCATCAGGTTTTTCAACGGTTGAGCCCTTGAGTCGCTCGATCATGGATGCTCAATCGATGATGACCACCTTCATCGGACTGACGAAAGACCAATTCCTCCAAACCGTCGTTCTCCCTCAGGGGCAATTTGCTCGTTTTTTGACGGCGAAATCCATCGAACGCGAAGAGATCCTTCGTGACATTTTCGGAACCCAGTTTTTCCAAAGCCTCCAAGATGCCTTCCGTGAGCAGGCGAAAGAAGCGGCATGATTCAATCGTTCAGGCTAGGCAACAGGCATCGTTCCTCATTGGATTCTTTGCTCGATGATGTCTCTCATTCTCATCTTGGCGAAGAATGGGCATATACACTTCACACTCTTGCGGATTCTCTTGACACCTTCGCGCCGGGCTCATCTCTCAATACGGAGTTTTCTCATTTTCGCCTTCGCTTAGATGCTCAGCTTGAAGAGGATGCGCAACAGGCAGACACTGCCCGTCTCTTACAAAAAGAGAGGTCTCGCCAGCTGAGTGCGAACTGACGAAGGCAAACGACCTCAATGAGCGTCTCACTGAACGCGCACAGCTTCTTGACCACCATGATCAGTTGCTTGAGCGCGCTCAGGACATTGATGCTGTGCAGTAGCGTCGCAGAGCTTCGTCTTCCAACCACTTGAACTTCCACTACGTCAATACGATTCGGCCCACGAGGCACATGAGCAAGCCTCTCGGTGCGCCTGCTGAGTGCTTTGCGCCCCTGCAGGTCACCCCTGAGAATCTTCAGCTTGATGAGCTCCAGGCTCTTCTTGATGAACGCGAGCGCAATATCCAGGAGCAACGTGAATCTTGACACACGCGTTGCAGGCGCAGGCTCAACTGACGCGCCTTCGCACTGGAGCAGGAAGAGTGCATGACCCAGTGCGAACAATGCACAAAGACTGTGGAGGACGCTGATTCCCAGATCCAATCGGTGCAGATGCAAGGTGCGCAGCTCCGCGACAAACCAGAGGGCTGCACGCACGGCGGCTTCCGTACTTCACGATGCTGAAGCCAGCTGTCATCAGCTTTCCACGCGCCTTGAGGCTGCGGAACGGGTAGATCATCTCCGCGAGCAGCTCGTTCATCTTGAAAGCGATATTCAGGAAGCGACACGCCTTGCCCGCACGTGCGGAGAGCGATCACATGCCGCGCGAGACCCATGGCTTTCGTGAAACCGCAGCTTCGCTTGCGCTCACCCTCGATGAGAAGAAGATGCGTGCCCCGTCTGTGGCCTCCACGACCCATCCCCAGCCTCGCCTGTTTCGAGGGGAAGAGTATGAGTCGTGAGCAACCAGAGGCCTTGAGAAGGCCACAACGGCTGCTGGACAAGCGTCTCCACGAACTTACCACCAGTACTCGAGCTGCCTCGGCTCAGATTGCAAACGCTGGATGAACAGCTCTGGCGGATAGCGCTCTGTGAAAGCCCAGCTTAACGAACTCACGACACGGATCGCGGATCTACGTTCACTCGCAGATTCGCAGCAGTCCATTCAAGAATCCCTTGACGAATGCGAGGAAAGCGAAAAGAACCTGATCGCCACCAAGGCCTCACAAACGCAGAGACTCTCTCATCTGCGCCAAGAAAACACGGATCTTCTCTTGCGCATCGATGAAGAGACAAGCGTGTTTACCAGCTCATGCAGGGTCACACATCACCTGAAGAGTGGACTTCTTCCCTCGAAGATCAGCACTCAGGCGCATCAGCGCTCTCGTGAAGCGCTTCAACGCTATCAGCAAGCAGAACAACGCCTAAGGGAAACTCAAGACTTCCTACTAGAAGCCCTCGAAGGTGCAGGGCTGAGTCCGGATTCCACCGGTATCGAGCTCTTGCGGAGCAAACTCCCCCGTTTGTCTGAGCTGAGCGCCAGCACCACAATCCTCCAGGAGTACGATCAGGATCTATTTTGCGACCCGACAAGCCCCTTTGAATCCGAGCGCTTGCAGGGGCTTGAAGCGACAATCTCCGCTTGATTGCCAGGCTATTGCCCTCACTCTGAGGACGCAGAAAACGCTCTCCTTGCTGCAACAGATCACGTCGCTCGATTCAGTGCACATCGTCAGGAATCCAACGTTCACTGAGCAATGTGGAAAATGCCTCTTCAGCTTTGACTTCTGCCCTTGAAAGCGGATACCCCAAGCAACGCCTCGCAGAACTAGCAAGTGGAACGGGCCCCAGCCTTCACCAGGTTCCCTTAAGTTCGTGGATTCTCATCGTCCGTTTTGAAGAGCTCATCGCCGCAGCAAATCCACGCCCTAGCCGAAATATCTCATGGGCGATATGAACTCCGCCGAAGCGATACAGACGCGACCCGTCTGCGTAAGAATGGCCCTGGACCGTCTATCCTCGATCATGAGTCTGAAGAAGAACGAAATCCGTCCACGCCTCGGGTGGTGAAACTTTCTATGTCTCTCTTGCCCCCTGCATTGGGACTCTGCAGATGTCGTCGTATGGAAAGCTGTGGAATTACCCGTCAGCATGTTCATCGATGAGGGATTCGGATCCCTGACTCTGACACCCTCGACATCGTCATGTCCCAGCTTCAGCTTCGCGAAAGCGATCGTTGTATTGGCGTGATCAGTCATGTCGACGAAATGGCCAGACAGATTCCGACCAGATCGAAGGAGGTGGCGCAGGCGAAGGCCTCGACGCTTCAACCGAGCTTCCCAGCACGCGCTTAGCCCAGGCCCTTAGCCGCGATAACAGTGCTCAGTTACGCCCTCTCCGTTCATCGACCCCAGCACGCGTAGCAGCAGTTCGCGCTCGGGCGCGTACCACCCAGGCTCTTCCCACAGCTGCGCAGGACGGCCCTCGTCAGCTTCTTTCTGCGTCTGAGCACAAAGAACCTTCCCGCACAGCAGGAGCAGCATCTGGAGGATCGACGAGCACGCGACGATCGAGTCACTATCGAGCGTGCACGGGAGGTTTGAGCGACATCGCCATCGCATTTCTTCCCAAGAAAGCCCCCTCGATGTCAGCAGGCACATAATGCATCTGGAACTACCTGATTCTTCATCCTCGAAGAAGGGCAGGAGTCTAGCGCGGCAAGTGTACGCGCATCGTCTTCAGCAACCTCTAAATCTTCGCCGTGCAAACCACACGGGTATCGGACGCAATAGGCATTGCGGGGAGGAAAGCTCCTGGCTAGTCTCGCTTTCCCAGGAAGGTAATAGATGCGCATAGCACCAGTGTATGCACACTTTTGCGCCCCTGTCCCTTTATGCCGCTTTCCTCTGCACCCGTGCCACAGTCAGAAACCAACTAGCACAAACTAAAACAAACTGAATAAAAAGCAAATTGACTTGAATGACATAAAGAGAATTTATATACACCTACATCAACCGTAATGCACGACGCCTAATCGCTTTTCGATCTGCAGCAAATAGGTCAAAACTAAGCGCTGTCTCCCCTGCAAATTCGCCAGAAAAAGGCAAAAATAGAACCCATGAATCAACGATCTCACTCGCCGAGGTCGCCGAGACATTGAACATCACGCTTTCCGCGGCGCGCTCGCTGGTCAATTCCGGTGAACTGCCCGCAATCCAATTGGCGGAAAGCGGTATGTGCGTGTTGAAGAATCTGTCCTCGAAGAGTTTATCCAAGAACAATATGCAGAATCTCGTGCGCGCCTAAGCCACAGCGCATAGAGGCCGTCTCATTCTTAATCAAACGGCAGAAACAAGAGTTTCTGCCCGTCTTCTATGCGTGGTTGCTTACATCGCGCGATTGTAGAACATGCGAGCAAGTGAATACCGGCAATCCACAACACTATTTCTGAAAGTTTCCCAACACTCTCTGCACGTTTTCTCAATTTTTAATCGATACTTATGCAGCGAAACTGAATGTTCTACCACTGCAAGACGTTCACTCGCGCTACTCAAGAACCGTGAGCACTCCACATAAAACAGACATATTTTCCATACTCACACATTCCAGTTGGCTTTTTCAATCTGCTCCATGAGGGCGAAAAAGTCGATTGACACATCGCCTCATGCGAGAAGACTCCAAATTAACGCCTCAATGACGAAGCGGCCCCATCCCCACACGATATCTCGAGGAGCATTTCCATGACACGAAGTTCGCGAGTATTCGTCCCCCCAGCCGATCATATTTTCCGTATCAGTTGGGATCTCAGCTGAGATAACGCAACAGCGTCCAAGAGAATATGAAAACCTACATGAGCACAGAAAGCCCTTTTACTTCCCAGGAGGCCGAGATCACAAATCGATGTCAGTGGTCGATCGGTTTGGCGCGAGGAATTATGGAAGTTCTTTTACACATTCGCCCGCATCAGCAACTCCAACGATGGTTGATACCGCCACTGTACAAACGCCTCGTGACGATCGTTGAGCGGGATCGACGCGCCTTTCGACGAGAAGCACGTCATCCCTGCAGTGGCATATTAGCCAGACCTCGCACACAGTTGTCGAATCTTGCGTGATCGTTGCGCAAGGAGAAGGTCGTCATGTTGTTTCCATGCGCCTCCAGACTTTCAAAAATCGATGGATCGTCACCGCCTTGGATGTCCTTTAGGGAGAGAACAGTGGCGGCGTGCACCATGGTGCACGCCGCCATAAAAGGCCGGTTGCAGCGATGAATCAGCGCTTCTTGCGCTTCTTCGCTGCGCGACGCTGAGCGCGATTAGCCCCTCAGAAGAAGTCGTCCTTCCTTCCTCAGCGGAAGAGTAGCTCAGGCGAGTCGAGTTCTTTTCTGGCCGACGTCTCCCATAACAGAAGCTGAACGTTCAATGGCTCGTTCTTCAGTTTCCGCGGCCTTTACGACGGGCTTCTTCACTGAGCTCAGCTTCAGCACTGTCGCCTTCCTGAACAGCTTCCTCTGTGGCGGCACGCTCACGAGCCTGTTCATAGGCAAGCTGGAACTGATGCGCATAGGAGAAGACCTGCTGGACGGATTCCTCACGAATGCGGTCCATCATTGCGTTAAACATCTGCGCGCCCTCGTCCTTGTATTCAACAAGAGGATCACGCTGACCCATTGCACGAAGACCGATACCTCCTTGAGGTAATCCATCTCGTAGAGGTGCTCGCGCCACAAACGATCAACCGTTGCGATCACCACCGCGACGCCGCGCGTACTGCATGGGTTCATCGCCCAATTGTTGAATCGCCAGCGGATTCTGATTGAGCTGATCTTCGGCTTCTTCGTACTGCGTGTGAATATCGCCCAGAACCTCGCGCATAAGGTCCTCGCGCGTCAGCGAGCCAACGCCGCCGTATTGCTCTGCAACCTCTTCGGCGGTGACCGACGGCGGGTAGTATCCGCGCAGGGTATCCACACTCCTTCAGGTTCCATTCACGAGGCGATAGACCGTTGGTCTTCCGCAATGATTCCGGAAACCAAAGACTCCATGAAGCCCTTCATCTGGGGCTTCAAGTCTTCGCCTTCCAGAACGCGGCGACGTTCAGCGTAGATGAGTTCACGCCGATCAGTCATCACATCGTCGTACTTCAAGACGTTCTTACGAATTTCGTAGTTTCGTGCCCTCAACCTGGTGTTGAGCGGAGGCGATTGAACGCGTCACCACGCGGTTTTCCAGCGGCATGTCGTCGGGGTAAGCGCCCGAGGCCATGATGCGCTGTGCCAAACCTGAGGGAGAAGAGACGCATGGAGGTCGTCTTGCATCGACAGGTGAAGCGCGACTCACCGGGATCGCCCTGACGACCACTATGACCTCCGCAGCTGGTTATCGATACGACGGGACTCGTGGCGCTCGGAACCCAGGACGTACAGCCACCGAGCTCGCGAACTTCTTCGCGTTCAGCCTCAACTGCGGCCTCGGGCCTCGGCAAGCGCTTCCGCCACGCGCGGCGGTATTCTTCTGCGTCCGTCTTCGGTCAAGACCTTGAGCTGCTGTTAGCCCAAGGAGGAACTCAGAGTTGCCACCAGCATGATGTCGGTACCGACTCAGCCATACTTCGTCGCAACGGTCACAGTCACCTTTCGCCTGCCACGTAACGATCTGAGCTTCTCATGAGCGTGCTGCTTCGCATTCAAGACCTGATGAGGAATCTTGCAGTTCCTTGAGCATCTTCGACAAAGAGTTCGGACTTTTTGAACCGATGCGGTACCAAACCAAGACAGGCTGGCCAGCCGCGTGCCGTTCTTCAATGTCATCTCGATGATTGCACGGAACTCTACTGGCCTCGCTCGGGTAGACGAGTCAGGCTGGTCCTTTCTGAATCATCGGACGGTTCGTCGGAATGGGATGACACCGATCTTGTAGGTCGATGCGAATTCCGCAGCCTCGGTTTCGGCGGTGGACTGGTCATGCCCGAACGCGAGCCTCGGGGGTAGAGGCGGAAGTAGTTCTGAAGGGTAATGGTCGCAAGGGTCTGATTTTCAGCCTGGATCTGCACCCCTCCTCCTCGCCTCGATGGCCTGGTGCATTCCGTCGTTGTAGCGACGCCCCGAAGAACGCGCCCGGTGTGCTCGTCAACAATGAGGGACTTCTCCCCGTCGACGATGTAATCGCGATCGCGGTGGAAGAGTTCCTGGCGCGGACTGCATTGTTCAAGAAACCAATGAGCGGGGTGTTTGCAGCCTCGTAAAGGTTTTCAACGCCGTTGATCTTCAGACCTTATCGATGCCGGGTTCCAGAACGCCGATAGTCTTCTTCTTCGTCGACCCTCATAGTCCCTCATCGCGCACCAGGATGATTGGCGATGCGCGAACTCGGTGTACCAGCGGTTCACATCACCGAGGCCGGGCCAGAAATGATCGAGGGGTACGCGCCTCGTCGATCAAAATCGAGTCGACCTCATCGACGATCACGAAGTTGTGTCCACGCTGGACCATGTCTTCGGGCGCTGTGCCATGTTGTCGCGCAGGTAGTCGAAACCGAATTCATTATTCGTACCGTAGGTGATATCTGCGTTGTACTGCTCTACGGCGTTCGGCGGGTCTCTGCCCAACCAGCACACAGCCCACGGTCATTCCCAGGGAGTTGTAGACGCGCGCCATGAGATCTGATTGGTACTTAGCCAAGTAATCATTCACGGTCACCACGTGAACGCCCTTGCCTGTGAGCGCACGCAGATAAGAAGGCATGGTGGCAACCAGAGTCTTGCCTTCACCGGTCTTCATTTCGGCGATGTTGCCGCGGTGCAGGGCAATGCCGCCCATGACCTGAACGTGGAAGGGGCGCTGACGGAGGGTTCACACGCGGCTTCACGCACGGTCGCGAAGGCCTCGACGAGGATGTCGTCCAGAGTTTCGCCTTCTTCGAGGCGCTCCTTGAATTCGTCCGTTTTACCGCGCAGTTCCTCATCGCTCAGGGCTTCAAAATCTTCTTGAAGAGCATCAACTTGGGAAGCAAGCCGGTCGAGCTGACGCAGGTACGTCCTCTCTCAGCTCGAAGGATTTTGTCAACAATGACACGAGGGCCCCTGGATTAGTGACCGGATGATCCAGTGCGTCGCGTACACTGTTTCTAGTCTACGAATTTCCGACTCTGCTTTTCGACTCTTTGGCTCGCTGTGTCTTTTTCTCTGTCAGCTGATCTTTTCCTCTTCACCGCGATGAATAGGCATGTGTCCGTCTCATCACAGATATCGGACAAATTTATGTGCAAAAATGCTACTTGTACACCGTCAGGACACAGCGATTCATGGAAGAACTCTGCAGCGCTTTCTCCCGATCTTTTTGATCTGCTGAAAAGTCATGGTCTCAAGGAGTCAGAGAGCTCGGTTATTATGCCCGAATTTGAATCACCTTCCGACGGCGGAGTATTTGCACAAAGAAGCGCAATACAGCCGACAGCACTTACGCTACCTTCTCGCACTGAGACCACGATGGACGCGATCGAGCAGTACATCCTGAAAAATCATCTCCAACCAGGTGATCCTCTCCCACAGAATCAGCACTGTGCGAGTCCCCGGAGTTTCGCGCTCCCGGTGAGGGAAGCTCTTCGTCAGCTCAAGGCCCCTCGAGATCGTCACTGTGCAACAAGGACGCGGCGCATTCAGTGGGAGACATGACACGTCGCCCATTGATCAAGACAGTTCTCGCGCTCATCCACGCCCCGATTCTGCTGAGGCGCTTTCAGGTTTTGCGTGGGTCCGCCAGGCCTGGATCTTGGCTTTGGCATGCAAAGTTGATCAGAATCCTGAAGGGAACTCATGACGAGCACCCTCATGAGCTTGTTGACACGATGATCACCATAAAGCGCAAAAGTGCAGATGCTTTGCTATGGATGAAGACATCGAATTCACACGACACTTCTTAAGAGGATCAATAACCTTCTTGCAGAGCAGTTGGTCAATGCAATGTGATGATTCACATGATGGCTCTTCCTCGCTCCAGCAACGGCTTCGAAGGTTTGCTGGAAACTGCTCGCACACGAGGCCATCTTGGTGAGTGCAGAAAATGGTGATCTTGAGGGCTACCGACGTGCGGTCTTCGCTCACCATCACCCGCTCAGCGACTCACTTGAGCGCCAATCGCAGCGACAACGATCAAGCTGCAAAAGATTAAAGCTTGGGGCGGAACTGAGAAGTTCCGCCCCCGCAAATGTCAAGATAGGTGAGTTTTGCATTCGCCAGTTTGAATTAACGCTGTATCCAAACGAAGCACGCCACAGGTCCATCCGTGACGTGTGGTAAACAACACAGGGCTGCATCGTTTCTTCGTCAACGAAGAGGAAGAAGGGTGGCCGACCAGTTCCATCTGGTTGAGCGCTTCATCAACGCTCATTGGAACAGTTTCATGGACCTTCTGTCGCACGATGATCGGGGTGTCTCCCAGCTGCTCCTCGCGAGCTTCACCGACCTTGAGGTCTCCGGCGCTCTTGAGAGATGCAGGAGTAGCTCTTCCACTTCCTCAACTGGGGAAACCGTTGCGGAAGCGACGTCCAAATCGAAAGAATTTCTTCGCTACGATGGTGGTCCTTCGCACGATCGCGCACACGACGCAAACGTTCAAAAGAGCTTCCTGCCGCGATGTCGACTGCGGCATAGTGGTCCGCAGACTCTGCCTCAGCGCGAATGATCGGGCCTTTGCCAAAGACGTGAGCTCGATCTCGCTCGGCAGTATCTCGCCTGTCGTGGTTCCTCTGATGAGTCAGTTCAACGTCAACCCTGCTGCGCGCGAGGATAAAACCGCGTCACCTTTGCCAGCGTTTTTCCTCAATGTATTCGCGGAAGTTGGGGTGAATCTCTGCATTACGTGCAGCAACTGTGGATGTCCATGGTTTCTCTCCACATCATGTATGCGGACTGAGCCGCGATTGAAAACCCGGCGACGTCATTGCCCCGAGTGTCTTTAACTACCACCCCTATCAGCAACCGATGGCGAGCCATCGTTGGAAAGAGATGCATCGAGTATAGCAGAATACGGTGATCTGCGTCATAGAGTTGGGGCTTATGTCGCGATCGCGCGATGCATGCCCCAGCCACCCACGAACCCTCAAACACGCGAAACATCTCATTCATCGTTCCCCACTTGCGACAACATCATCGACGCCACATAACACCCACCTCCCGGGAACTTCTTCCGTCATATACATGCGACCGCGGCGGGATTCTCGCCTTTGTTCGAGCTCTTTTCGCCTGGGAAGAAACCCACGGGTCAAGGCGACAGGCATCGCGCACACAGCATGCCACCTCGCTGTGTCCTCCCACCGCTGCTGCTACTCCGCGGCAACATGGATCGTAATTCCTCGCTCAAAGAGTCGTCTCTTCCAGCTGGCAGGGAGCAGGAACTACCCAAAGCGATGTCGCATCACTCCCCCACGCTCAACATCCCGCTTTGCGCAATCGAGTGAACCAATATTGACCCGCAATCAAAGAGAAACTCCGACAGATCAAGTCGAGGACGAGGTGCTTTGCTGCCAAAATGATCGAGCGCATCGGGTCCGAATAATCACTCAGTTTCCCCACAGCGGATATTCCACGCTTCCCGCGTCTAGCAATTCCCATTGCGGCAGCAGCGAATAAGACAAAAGCTGCGCATCGTGGGACACAGGTAGTCCCATCTCCCGCACCCCACGCACGCATCTGGGAATGCACACACTCACAAGTTCATGCGCGGCCTCGTGAAGAAAACCCATAGGGGAAGCACAGCATACAAAGCCGAGGCGCGGCCTCCAGGAGTGCACAATCTGTGGAAAAACGATTCAGCCGGGTAGGGAAATATCGCGCAGCTTCCCTCGAGCAACTGCCACAAAGCACCCGAACGCACCTGATAGCTTCCATCCTTACCGCGAATGACCATCGTTGTCGAAGAAGAACCCGCACTCAAACGCTCAGTTCCCGTTGGAAGAGCTAAAACAGAGGGGAAACCACCCACAGGAAGAGTCACCAGGGATACCTCAGTCAGCCTGGTCGCCAACGCCTCGTGCACCACCTTGGCGCACCGCACCAAGGTCGAGCGCCCAGCCTCAAGAAGTATCTGTCAACCCCCGTCGACAAACCAGTGCGAGGGGCTCAAGATCCGTAAACCCGGTCGGCTCACCATTGCCTCGGCGCACAATTCCCAACAATCCACGCGCTCGAAGTGCCACCCGATGAGCGCAAAAGCACCGCACGCGCACCGTCGGGAGAAATACGAATCCGGCAACATCATTGAGCGATTGATTGGGCGGGCACAACTGCAAGGCTTTGCCCCTCAAGTCGAGACGCACGCGCTCCCCCATTCTAGAGAGACATCCCACACCCAACCGAGGCTAGATCAATAGAAGGCGAATAGTTCCCCACCGATCCATCAACCGCGCGCATCGAAGGAAGAGCAGAATCAACAATCATCATGCGGTCATCTTCTCGCCAAGCAACAAGAGAGGAAGAGACCGGCGAAACCGCGGAAGAGAAGCAGAAGACGAGGGAGCAACCGGCAGGAACGCAGGACGTCGTCCGCCCATCAAGACGAACCAGCCCCTCGGAGCTAAAAGCAACCGCGGTGTCGAGATCATAGGAAGGCTGCGTGGGAAGATCATTCGTCTCCAGCGTTTCCCCTCCCATCGCAATTTCCACCGAATTCACACGTCCCGATCGCTGCAGTGTCTGAGAAATCTCCCACGCAAGAAGGCGTTTTGCGCGCTCGTCTGCGGGAAGCGACCCATTCAAAGAAGCCTTCGCAACGTGGTCCGAAAGTTCGATACCACCGCTTGAAATCGACGTTCCCGATGGAATCGCATTGACTAAGGCATCCCCTAAATGCGACTGAGGCCCAGCGATCAGCCCTTCAACCATGTGCGTTTCGAGGCGACGCGTCGGATACCAGCGAGGATCCGCAATCAGCGCGTCCCCCGTCGCGGAGGGAAACATCAAGGAAACAAGCTCGTGGGAAGCGGTGAAGGAAGCCTGCGATACCGCAAACGCCATCGGCCGGCGCGTCGATCCGCCACTGACCGTTTTCGTGGACCAAGTGGAAACGCGCTTCGAGGATGAGGTTTCGGCGGAGACAAGACCCATTTTGATCGACGGAACCAACTCCGACCGCAGTGATCGATGCATTGAGAGTATCGGCCTTCGAGGGATCGAGAAGGAATATGCAACCTTGGGGTCGAATCTGTCGGTAGATCGTCACCAATTTGTGAGGATCCCATGTTTGCGCCGAGGACGACGTTAAGAACAGGCGTGCGGTCGCGTAGTCATCGGGAGGCTCCGGCAGCACACGCAAGCAAAAAGCTGTTGAGCGGTGTTTCGGGGTCCGCGTCTGCGATCGGCCCGCCTGCAGACAATTCGATCGGCGAGGCGTTGGGCGCATCGACATCGAAGGCTTCGGGGAAGACGAAGTCGGAAGAGACGTGCAGGCGCTCGCACACATCAAAGTAGTCAGGCAGGCCACAGCGATTTTTGAAGCAAGAGAGGCTTGTGAGGGCAAGGATTCTGGACTTCATCGATTCACTCCTGTCCCCATAATTCAAGGGGCTCCGCGTCGATCGCGACACCCACTTTCCTGGGCAAGGTCATCATGAAGGACGAGCCGGCGCCTAGCTCACCCCATGCACGCAATGTTCCTCCGTGAAGTGCAACGTCTTCCAAAAGAAATTGCGAGGGGCCGAGGCCGGTTCCACCGGTTGTGCGAGCCCGCGCAGGGATCTGCCCGAAAAAGCGGTCGAAAACCCGCTCAACAGTTGCAGGGGACATCCCAACCCCGTGGTCACGCACGCGCACGGCAACTGCGCTGTCATTGGCGGCGAGCGTGACAACAACAGGTTTGGACTCTGCGTGCTCGTAGGCATTCACCAGAAGATTGCGGATCACACGCTCGATACGGCGATCATCGATTTCCGCGGAGCAGCGGTAGTGAGGCGATTCGACGATCACCTCAACCTCACGCCTTTGTGCCAATTCACTATTTGCCTCGACGACGCGCGCGACCAGGCTTCGCAGGTCCACGCTCCGGCGACCAGATCGACCGATTGGGCATCGTGTCGAGAGATTTCAAGAAGATCGGCAAGCATGGAATCAAAGCGCTCAACCTGTTCGTGGAGCGATTCAGCGCTCCGATTCGTTACAGGATCGAAACTCTGCCGCTGATCCCAAATCATCTCTTTCGGCCATACGGATCGTCGTCGGAGTACGCAGCTCATGAGAAACATCGGAAAACGAAACGTTGCTGAAGCCTGGCAAGCTCGTCGTATTCATCGATCTTCTTCTCAGGGACTGCGCCACATGTTGTTGAAGGCACGACCAAGGTTGGCCATTTCATCGGTGCCGCGGGTGTCACTGGCGTCAATGCGCACATCAAGATTTCCGTCAGCAAGTTTTCCAGCCGCAGCTGCAGTTCGTCGGACAGGTCCCAAAATGTGATAGATCAGCATGAAGGTGATCACGAGAATGAGCAGAAGGAAAGGAATTCCTGCAAAGATCAAAATCCCCATGACAGTGTTGATGCGCTCTTGATCACCTTGGAGCGAATAAACAATATAGAGCTGATGGGTTCCTGCTCGAGGAACCTGAACTTTCGTCCCGACAAGAATGGCGGGGACGCGGACGCTGGAGTCTTGCGCAGAAGGGATAGACACCGGATTGCCACTGTGGATCCGATGACTCTGCAACAGCTTGTCGCATGTCATCCCCAATGACTCCTTGGACCGAAGGATCAACAATCTCGTTAATCCTCAGTGTTTGACTCTGGGCGGGCGAGCGTAACGAGCACAGAAACAGCTCCCGTGCCCGCCGCCGAGACTCGCAAAAGAGTCGCCAATTGACGCGTTGATTCTTGGATTTGGTCTGGTGTCGACGCGGTTGATTGATCAAAAACCGATTGAGCCGAGGAAAAACGTAAGGCAGCATCGGACAAGATTGCGCTTCGACGAGATTCAAAACGCTGGAGCGTAGTGCCCCGCAACGATCGTCCCAGCGACCAGAATCAACGACCATTGATACAGCAGCAAGATAGGACGCTGCACGCAAGGAAGCTGAATTACGAATTGCTTGAAGAGCTTCCCACTGAGAAATGCGTTTCCATCCGCTCCATTGCCGCACGGGACGCGTGATAGCGCGCAAAGCCAGAGTGATCCGTTCGAGTAGAGCCAAGCGATGCTCTGGGAGCGGGTGCGGGAGTAGTGGCCCCCCAGCGTTGTCGGTCATGACGAGGCGTTACCCGCGCGGTAGCCGACACCGCGGACAGTCACCACAACCTCTGGATTATCTGGATCGCGTTCAACTTTGGAGCGCAGGCGCTGCACATGGACATTCACCAGACGAGTATCCGCGGCGTGACGGTACCCCCACACAGACTCAAGTAGTTCTTCGCGAGTGAAGACCTTCCACGGTGAGCGGGCAAGCGTCACAAGCAGGTCAAATTCCAAAGGAGTCAGGGGCAGTTCTTGTCCGGAGCGGTGAACACTGTGGCCTGGACGTCAATCGTGAGGTCCCCGAGCGCACCAGTTCTTCCCCGCTATCGTCGCGCCCGCGCAGTCGTGCGCGAACTCGCGCGACAAGTTCCTTTGGGTTTAAAAAGGCTTTGGGACATAGTCATCGGCACCGGCTTCGAGGCCGGAAACAACATCCGTCGTATCGGAGCGGGCGGTGAGCATGACGATCGGACATCCGACTCACGGCGTATGTTGACGACAAATTTCAATTCCGTCGACATTGGGCAGCATCAGATCGAGAAGCACCAAAGTCTGGTGCGCTTGCGTGAAATACGTCTAGTGCCTGAGCACCGTCGGCACAATCAGCAACTTCGAAGCCTTCCGCGTGCAACATAATTCCGATCATTTCGGACAGCGCGACATCATCGTCGACAACCAAGATCCGTGAGCTCATATAACGATTGTGTCACGAATCCAGTTGATATGTCGAAAGACGCGGCCTCTTCTATATTTAGGGGCTTCAAAGACTGAAAATCACCTGACGACTCTGGATTGTTTCTGATTACTTGAATACGTGGCACAATGGCACGGTAAAGGTAGACACATAACCCATATAGGAGTAAGAATGTCTGACCCTCAGGGCACGCCCGCAAACGATCCGTGGGCACCCCAGTCCCCTTCTCAGCAGAACCCTGCACAGGGTTCGGTCCCCTCAACACCTGCAGGTTCCTCAAGCCGCTGAAGCAGCTCAGCCCGCACAGCAGCCGTGGGAGCACCCCAGGCCCCGGCTCAACCCGAGCAGGCACAGCCGCAGCAGCCGTGGGACGCACCCCAGGCTCAGCCTGCACAGCCCCAGCAGCCCTGGGGAGCACCCCAGCCCCAGCCCGCACAGCCCCAGCAGCAGTGGGGCGCAGCTCCTCAGCCTGCAGCAGCATGGCAGGAGCCCAAGGACAGGGCGGAACCGCGTGGACCGTTGCCCAGCCCGGTATTATTCCCTGCGTCCTCTCACCGTTGGCGGATCCTGACCGGCGCTTTCCAGGCGGTTCGCGTCAATCCAGCAGACCATGTTCGGTTTTGCCTTTCGCGGTTATGGCAGTCGTCGCCCTTGTTGAGACGATCTTCACCGCAATCAGCATTCAGGCTCTGACGAACTCGATCATGTCGGGTAGTTTCTCTGTGTACTCGATGATTTCGAGCTTCAGCGGCACCCTGTCTCATCGCTCTTTCAGCTTCGTCGGCACGACCTTCTTGGCTGGCATGCTGGCCCTGACCGTGTGGGATGCAGTTCTTGGCCGTAAGTCGACGCCGGCTGATGCGTGGAACCGTTTCTCACCTCGTATCGTTCCGGTGCTGCTCGCAACTCTGCTCTTAGCCGCCATTCAATTCGGTGTCACTCTGGTCATCATCATCGTGTTCTTCCTTCTGATCGGTTTGGTCGGCGCGGGAACAGCCGGATACGCCCTACGGCGGAGATTACGGTTCGGCAATGGCAAGCGCAGGCTCGATCGGCCTGTTGATTTTCCTCATGTTCATCACCTTGCTCTGCGTCGTGGGCTTCCTCTCGGTGAAGTTCGCCTTCATTTCGCTCGCAGTGATCCTTGAAGGCTTGGGGCCGGTTGATGCACTCAAGCGTTCGTGGAACCTGTCCAAGGGCTCCTTCTGGCGAGTCCTTGGCCGATTGATCATCATCGGCCTTGTCGTTGGTGTGATTGGCATGGTCCTCGGCGCAATCATCGGGGCCATTTTGGGAGTTGGCGCTTCGCTATTCTACCGCCATGACCACCAGCTTGATCTCGTCCTTCCTGACCACGCTGGTCTCCGCGGTCATCATCCCGGTTCAGTCCTCGTACCAGACGCTGATGTACCTCGATGAGCGTATGCGCAAGGAAAACCTTGCCCCCATGATCGCTGAAGAGGCTGCACGCATCTGATGTTCGTTTGTGAAGCTCCGCTGACACCCGACGACCGTGAAGCTCGGTCGTGGGTGTCAGCGGAGCTTTCGCGTCCGGACCATCAACCCACTCAGCCCCTCTCCCTCTCCCGCTTCTTCTCATGGCTTGTTGATCGCCTTTTCAGGCGCAGCACACGCTGCACCTGCTTCTTTCCCCATCGCAGGTTTCTTTATCTTTCTTCTATGCGTTGTCCTTGTCGCCCTTGATCGTCATTGTCGCAACGCATCCCATCCGCATGCGCCGACGCCTTCGACACGCAGCAGTGTTTGACGCCGATTCTGAGCTGTCACTTGTCGACGTCAAGAGAAGATCGCCCTAAAGCATCGAGCACAGGGCGATCTCGATGCCGTCCTTATTTGGTCCTACCGACTTTTCGTTCTTCATCTTGCCAGCGGCGGAATCCTTCGCGATACTCCGGGTTTAACTGCCAACGAGGCTGCCCAAGCAGCAATTTCCGCGCTCCCTCAATTTTCCGTAGCCATCAATCAGGCAACTTCCTCTTTCGCAGCAGTGCGCTACGGTGATGCACACGCCAGCACATCAGAGTGTGAACAGATGGATCAACTGATCTCCACCTACACGCCGGCTGCAAAGAAGCGGACCTCGGCATGAAAAAGTGCTCAAACCGCCGTCGTCACCCCCACTCTCACTCAGCGGTGGAAAGCTATCCGTCCGCTGGTGATGGTTTTTCTTTTCGCTATCAGTCATGATTGCAACCGCCCCTCATTCCCCGTAATGAGGCGGATTATTCCTCCCTCTCACCGTCGAATCCAGGTAATTCGGGAAGCCAAGCTCTTGCAGATGCCATGCGTCATCACGGGGTGAAGGTCATTCACATTCACTCGATCCAAGAATTGGTGGCACGCTCAACTCCCGAGACAACCGCGGTCATCACCGATCCCGAGGATTTGACCACGACAACCGCTCAAAAACTTGACGATCAGCTTCAGCGCGCCGTCTATCTTTTGCAGCGTCCAAGCACCGATTTTGAGCCTCTTCACATCACAACGAATTACGAGAAGAAGTCGTACAATCCCGACACGCTCACCGCACAGTGCGAACTAAAATCTGCACGCGCCGCAAAGCAGATCGAGAATCCTAACGGACAGCTCATCAACACGACCGAAAGCGGCTGGACCAAGTGTTTTCCTTCAAACGGCGCCTACGCTCACCTCGAGAAGAGCGAAGGCAACTACTTCCGTGCTGTTTTTGCCGATTCTGAAATTGCAACGAATGGGAATATCGACCAAGAAGGCAACGCCTCGATGCTCATCAATGCAATGGCTCAAAAGCCCGTGATCTTGTGGTACAACGCCAATTACTCGGACAGTCTTGACGAACCAGATACCGCGTCCCTCACTCCCTCCTGGTTCCTCCCCATGGTCATGATGCTGGGGGCTGGGATCACGGTAATTGGTATTTCCCGAGGCCAACGGATGGGTCGCCTCGTGCCCGAAGATCTTCCCTCTTACGTTCCTTCCTCGGAGACGACGCGTGGACGCGGGCGCCTCATGGCCACCCAAAACGAGCACGGCCACGCGGCACGCCTTTTGCGGATCGAAGCTGCAACAAACATTGCGCGCCACCTCGGACTCGATCCGCAGGCACCACGGGAAACCCTCGAGCGCGCACTCGAAGCTCGAGGCCTGCTCAATTCCCACGTCACCGCACTACTGTGGGGGCCTCCTCCCATCCAACGCTGAATTGGTCACTTTGGCCGAACAACTGACCGCGCTCACACAGGAGATTGATTACCGATGACTCAACCTGCAACCCCGCCCCAAGGTCACGATGTTCGTGACGCTTTGGTGTCCTTGCACTCAGAAATCGCCAAGGCCGTTGTCGGTCAAGAAGGCGCACTTACCGGCCTGATCATTGCCCTTGTCGCCGATGGACATGTGCTTTTTGAAGGTGTCCCCGGCGTTGCCAAGACACTCTTGGTTCGCACCTTAGCGCGATGTGTGGACTTGAAATGACTCGTGTCCAGTTCACTCCAGACCTCATGCCCGCCGATATCACGGGTTCACTCGTGTGGGACAACGGCAAGAGCGAATTCGAATTCCGCCCCGTCCGATCTTCACGAATCTTCTCCCTGGCGGACGAAATCAACCGCACGCCTCCCAAAGACCCAGTCGGCTCTTCTTGAAGCAATGGAAGAACACCAGGTCAGCGTCGATGGACAGACGCGTCCCTTGCCTCGCCTTTCATGGTGATCGCGACGCAAAACCCCGTCGAATACGAGGGCACCTATCCCTCCCGAGGCCCATAGCTGGACCGATTCCTCCTCAAGATCGACCTTGAGCTGCCCTCACGCGATGAAGAGTTCAATATTCTTCTGCGCCACCAAAACGCGCTTCAACCCGCGCGACCTGGCCTCCGCCGACCTGCGATCCGGTCGCCAACGCCGCTGATATCCTCGCAGCACGCGAGAGCGCCGCCCGCATCGAGGTTTCTCCGCAGTGCTGACCTCACATGGTTGACCTGATCCGAGCCACCCGCACCTCACTCGCGGTGCGGATCGGTGTCGCCCTCGTGGCGCCACGGCTTTGCTCCGCGTGTGCCGCGTCTGGGCGTTCCTCCAGGGCCGCTCTTTTCGTCACTCCCGACGATGTCAAGGCAATGGCCCACTCTGTTCTTGCCCGCACCGCCTCAGCATGAAGGCCGAAGCAGAGCTCGAAGGCCTCAACGCCCACTCTGTCATCTCCTCGATCCTGGAACAGGTCCCGGTACCTCGCTGATGGCTCTGTCATGGCGCGCTAGCATCCCTCGTTTTTGTGGGGATCATTCCCTCTTTTTCTTCCCCGACCTCGCTCTTCTTCTTCGGGTGGTTAGTTCTGTGCGCCCTCCTGTGGGCATTTGATGCGACAATGGCGCCTTCGCCGCGACAATTGAGCATCGAGCGCTCGATCGATACTCCGATTCCGGTCGGGAAACCCCGCCCACTCGCGTATCGTCCTTCGCACCCCTGTCCCGATGCGCCTCGACCTCCGCGATGCGTGGCCGCCCTCGACCCACCCCTTCTCCCTACTCGCATTCGCTTGTCGCTCAACCGGAGATGGAATCGCGAGTGACAACAACCCTCCACCTTGAACGTCGAGGCGGTATTCGCGCTGACTATGTGACGGTTCGTTCCTGGGGTCCTTTGCGTATGGCCGCGCGCCAAACCTCAATCGTTGCGCCGCTCAACCTCAATGTTTTACCGCCTTTCCGGGCAAAGAGACTCTTGCCTTCGCGTCTTGCGCGCCTGCATGAACTTGAGGGAACGACCGCGACGGTTTTTGCGCGGTCCCGGTACCGAGTTTGATTTGCTTCGCGAGTATGTCCGCGGTGATGACCCCGCGATATTGACTGGCGTGCCTCGGCCCGCTCATCCGACTTCGTGGTGCGTACGTGGCGTCCCTGAGCGATCGCCACGTCATGATTGTGGTCGATGCCGGACGATCAGGAGCAATGCTCTTGGGTGAGCCTCAAGAAGCAGATTTGGGCGATAAGGACCTCGTCGAGCTGGGAGTTGCTCCCCGTTTAGACGCTCAGATCGAAGCTGCCCTCCTTTGGGGTTCTTGCCGATCGCGCGGGCGATCAGGTGCACATGCTTGTCGTCGACCGTGAGATTCACGAAGATCTTGCACAGCAGCGTGCAGGAGCTTTGATTCGCGAGGCCGCGAAGGCCTTTTCGCGCGTTCAGCCTTCCTTGCTTCCCCTCGACTGGCAGTTGGTCATCAACGCGGTCGATAAGCGCCTGCGCCACCCCGGCCTCGTTGTCTTACTCACCGAGATTCCCCAGCCGCCACGGACGTTGATTTCTCCGAGGCTATCGCAACGCTCAGCAAGCGCCACCGCGTCATCTGTTGCCGGCGCACGCGATCCTGAGTTGGGTCGCATGAGTACAGATTGGACCGATGCTCCGTCAGCTTTCACGGCTGCAGCAGCAAGCGCCACAAGTCGCGATCTGGACGCGGGGCACGCGATGCGCGCAGCGTGAGGGGCCTAGTGATCGACTGCGATGCGGGTTTCTTACCCGCGCGACTTGCTGACACCTACATCGCCTTGAAGAAGGCTGGGCAAGCTCTAAATCAGATGACGGGGGTCGAGTAGCCCGCGTCCTCTTCAGGTCTCCTGTTGCACCCGCGCGATAGGGCCCGGCGCCCAACGACAAAGGTGTAAATCCACACGAGTGCGGTTAAAAACAACGCCGCAGGTGATCTTCGCCCAGGTGGGAAGACCAGAGGGTGTCACGAAAGCCTTCGATAAGGCCTCGAGAAGAAGAGCATGATCACCATGCCCAGAGCAACCGTAATCATCGAACGCCCCGCTTCTGCCAGTGCCTGAGTGCGCGTGCGTTTTCCTGGGAACGATCCACGCCCAAAACAGGCGAAGTCCCGCTGCTGTTGAAAATCCAGATTGCGGTGAGCTCCGATTCCATGGGGAAGAATAAAGCGGAAGAACTGCCCGGGTCCTGCGAAGTGAATGACGATTGCGGCGCTTTGAGCAAGCGCTCCGGCGTTCCCATAGCACGAAAAGCGGGAAAGAACCCTCGTGATTCCACCGGCAACTACTTGAATCGCGATCCACGCGTTATTTCGTCCACACGTAGGTCATGAACTGCGCATGAGTGTCTTGGCTGTAGTAGCTGACAAACGATTTGTTCGCATAGGTCTTGAGCGCCTCGGGGACTGCCCAGAAGAGCCATATTCGCGGGTCTCGAAGAATCCACCACGTTTGAATCGCCGTCATGGCAATGAAAAGCAAGCATGACCGCGATCGTCACATATCGAATGCGGTACAACGCCGCTGGCAAAATCGTAGCGGAACCAGCGAGAGATCACCCACAACGATGCTCCCTTCGGTTCCGGTCAGTCTTCCTCGTGCCTGAAGAAGCTCCCCTGAAAGATATGAAATAACATCCGGATCAGGATTTTTCAGAACGTACCTTTGCGAGGTCACTAGTCACCCTGGCGATATAGGACAGCGAGTTCATCAATTTCCGGGCCGGTGAGTCGACGCGAATGCGCCAATTGATGAAAGCGATCCCAGTGGCGCAAATGTGAAGCTTTTTAGTGCGTCGATATCCATACAAGATATAGTGTCATACATGAGCGAGCTTCCTGTAAACCGTCCGACGAATCTCGACGAATCTTTCGTCAGTGGTGAGGGCGTTAAACTCGATCTCAACCCCGCCTCACCTTTCTCGAGGACCGGCGCTTTTCTCATGGATCTCACGCTCTATGCGGGAATCTTCCTCATTTTAATGTTCGCCGTCGTCCGTTACGACATCGTCTATGGACCCCATCGACCCTCAGTAGGTCGTTGACCGTCTTCCTGATCTTTTTCTCCTTTGTCCTCCTTCCCTTCCTCATCGAGGCCTTCACGCGCGGTTATTCTTTGGGAAAGTGGGCGTTTAACATCAAGGTTGTTCGCTCGTGACGGTGGGATCATCACGTTCGACATACGCTGGTGCGTTCTTTGACCGCAATCGTCGAGACCTACATTTGCTTGGGTTTCATCGCTTTCATGTCCACGATGTTCTCCCTAAAAGCCACTCGTTTGGGGGACCTGCTGCTGGCACGATCGTTGTGAAGGTCCCAGAACCCGTCTTTTATCCTCCCGTTGGTCATGCCTGCCCCGACTGTGCCCGAGTGGGCTTCTCATGCACAAGTGATGCCCATCTCTGATCGCCTCCAGTACGAGTGCATGCAGTTCTTGCGGACGAAACCGTGAAATCACCGCGCCTTCGCATCTCAATCGCAAATGCTCTAGCTGGAAGACTTGCTGCTTTTCGTATCTCCTGCGCCTCCCACGACCGTCAACCCCTGAGCGTTTCATCTGCGGCTGTCCTCGTGGTTTTGCGGGATCGCGAGTATGCGAAGGAACTGCGAGGCAGGATGTTCTTGAGCGTCGCTCGCGAGCAGATCGAGCGTACGCCCTTCGGAATTTAGTTTTCCGTATCTGTTCCTTGTTCCTCTTGTTCATCGGTGATCAGGCGGAATTGCGCGCGTCTACGCGCCCACGGGGAATTTGGATCAAGAGGACTCGAGGGTTCTGCCACTTCTTCTACCGCGTTGCGCAAAAGGACCAAATTCAGCCGGAGACGAGGCCGAGGCCGGGGGTGGACGGTGACGCTTGCGTTTGCGCGCTCTGCTGCTCGGCCTCGTGAGATCGATTGCGGGTATGAGCGGCGGCCGCACGCACCGCATCGACAAGAGCCATGAGGTCGTCACCCGAGGGTGGTGCCGGCTCAAAGTTGGTCTGCAGGCGAACGATCTGCCATCCACGAGGAACCGTCAGGCTATTGGCGTGGTTCTCGCATAGATCGTAGGCGTTAGGATCTGCGGAAGCTGACAGGGACCCGACGACTGCGGTGGAATCCGAGTAGTCGTAGGTCAATGTGGCAACAGCCGGCCGTGAGCAGCCGGGTTTAGAACAGTGTCGAACCGAGATCACCGCTCTACAATACGGCATTTTTGACTATCCCTGGGTCCCCTGCTATCGGCAGGTCTTGAGCTGGGTCGGCCTCCACGCGGGTTAGGCTTGTGTTTATGGCTCTCCATCAGCTTTTCCTCGTTCGCGCGATCGGCACGGTCGTCACCCACGCTATGTGCGTCTTTTTCCAGCGCTCCCCGCGTGGAAAGACTCGTCGGGAGATTTTTGATGCCACCGTTGCTGCGGTCATAACGAACTCAGCGAGCGTTGGGCCCTGAAGTTGCCCGCATCGAATTTTGCTCACGGAAGATGTTCCGCCCTCAGATCCGGCCTCCTGGGAAGAGCACGGCGTTGTTCTTGCACGAGTTTTTCCTGCCGACCGCCGCAAGGGATTGGGAGACCGCATTGTTATCTACCGGCTCCCGGTGGCTATGCGTGTTCCCTCCCAGGACCTCTACGGGGCACTTCGCACCCTGATCGCCGAGAGAATCTCACACGTTCTCTACATTTCCCCGCAGGACTTGGATTCGCTTTCCTAGGTGCGCGAGTATCTTGCCCGATCCGGGCGCTAGTTGATGGTAATTGCAGCCGAGGCCTGCTCACATCATCCGCGCTCAGAGGCCACAGTGCGCGCAAAGTTCCGCTGGGAGTTTGCGCTCTACCTCGAGTGTCACAGCGACCTGGCTGGGAGATTCAAGGACCACAGAATCGCTAGATGGGAGATCCATGCTCAGGGTCTTCCCCGCTTCCACGGTCACCGTCTGCGTACCAACGCTGAGCTGGACTCCGCTTTGCGAATGCACGGGAGTGATAATGAGCCGTGAGTGGATTTCACTGACACCGCTGGGTTTTTCTTGGGCGGTTGCTCGAAGTGCGGTGGCGCTCAGGCTTTCGCGTACCATCGATTCAACGCGCTGTGAGGAGGGAAGCTCGGCTCGAATCAGAGCGGGAGAAGCCGCGATGCTGGAACGCATTGCCCAGCGGGAGCCTTCCGCATATTCTTCTTGCTCTGTGTTCGTGACAATCTGTGCAACCAGCGCGCGATCACCGCGGACACGCAACGTATAGCGGTCATCAGTCATTCCACTCGAGTGGCACATCGACGACCGTTCCCGTGCTGATATCCATCTCTCCACCGGGGAGGTTGAAGGTCCCGGCCTCGCTCGTGTAGCTCAGGCTGACATGTGCGTTAGCATCATCGGAGTTTCCCGAGGGAGGGACAAAGAGGCGCAGGGCGCTTGTCCCTCGAATGGACACGCCTTGCAGCAAGGTCTCTTCACGAGGCCGCGCGGCGGGAATTGTCGTCGTCCCTTGGGCGTTTCCCCTGCATGGCTGAGCTCTGAGTCCATGTAGCCACTCCTTGTCCATCAGCGCGAACATGAAGAACAAGGGCAGTTTCTTCAGGGAAGAGGCCTCCCGCCAGCACGGATTGCGTCGAATGTGCGGGAACAGTGAGTTGGTGAGTCTTTCACGTCGAGTGGCCCGTTGAGTCCAAAGGCCTCACACTCACCACAGAAGGAGAAGAGTTGGGATTGGTGAAAGTGAGGACAAGGTCTTCGCCCGTCGTTGATGACCCCAGAACGCTCCACTGATCTGTTGAAGGCAGCTGACACGAGCTCATGCTCAAACCGCGCAGTTCTCCCCACCCTGGCCAAGAACTCCCAGCGATGCAGGAAGCGTTTTGGCAGATGTATCTGCGTGCAATACCCTCAAAATTCCGCTTTTTCTCTATTGTTCCAGCGGAGTTCCACAGGTAGGGAGAAGCGATTTTTCCGTCAAGATCAAAAGGGTTAATGATCCCGGGCGGACATGCGTAATTGAGGGTCTCGGGACTGGCGTGAACGACCTGCGCAGAGGAAGCGAAGGATCATGAAATACGCGGCCCGCTCCCAGGATCCGGCGCCCAGAAGCACAAGCGAAGCTGGAACACTCATCAGGGCGAGTATGCGGTTTCTATTCGGCGTTGTCATACTCGTCCTTTCTTCCTCGAAGGAACGCGGCAAGAAGAATCACTGCGCCCACTACGCAGGTGATCTTCCACAAGCTGATCAGCGGAGAGTAGTAGCTAAGAGTCACTTCGCCAGCTTCGGGCAATGGTGAAGGCTCGTCCCCAGCCGTTCGTCGAGCTCAGCTGCGCTCAAACGCTTTCCCGTTGAGCGTGGCAGTCCAATGAGGATTGATCGTTCAGCAAGTCGCATAACGCCTGGGCCAGGAACGTGTGCTCGGCACCAATAACCCCGCTAGCAAGCTCAGCGCAGGGAGCATCTTTCGAGGCCTCGGCAAAGCACAGCCGCGCAGGGTTTGCTTCCATCGGGCGCACTTCCATGCGCTTCCCGCTTCTGTTTCACCAATTTTTCAATTCCCGGCGCGCGATCCAGGTTTGTGTCATGGATGCGGCGTAGGACCTGAGGACTTCACGATGATCGTGTCGATGTCGTGAAGAGCCAAGCGCCTGGCAGTGGCATCATCCGGGAATGAAACCAGCGTTGCGATTGACGTGGACAATTCTGAGGATGCAGCGTCGCTGCTCGCGTTCAGTCGCTCCTGCAGTTAATCCACGAGGCCACGGTGGAGTGTTCGCTCCAAGCTGGCCCCGCCTCGCGCCAGATTCGATACGTCGAGGTCACCGTCGGCGCCAATGTTGATGGCCATAACTCGCGCGTCCCTCGAGGAGTTTCTGCGCGTAGCGGGACACGAGCGGACCTGGGTGCCCGCGAAGCGCGCGCCCACCCATCAGCTGGAATAAGAGGAAGCCAAGCCGAGGCACCTCGCGACAAGGAAGGGAATCAGGCGATGCACGCCACGCTTGTCATTGCGAGGCGCTCAAACTTTGACGCGGATCGTGTGTCCTCGCGCAACTGAGGATCACCAGAGATCAGGAGCAGCATTTGGAGGCTGAGCAGTGCACCTCCCCAGCCGAAGATCGCGGAGCTATCGGAGTCTACCGCAAGCGCCGTGAGTGCACCCGAGCCGGCGGCGCCAAACCGCCTGAGCAGTGGACAGAGCCGCGGGGAAGTCCCTCGCCTCGATGCTGGCGAAGCGCGAAGGAGCAGCGAACACAGCTCAGGACCCACACGCAGGCCAGAGACCAGCGTTGGAAATGCCCATCCACTGAAGCGAGGAAGCTGCGGGGAGTCCCCACGCGCCCAAACCATAGGGCGATCGCTGGAAGGAAGCAGCGGCCTCGGCAGGGATGAGGAGGGCCGGCCACGCGCGAGCGAGTGCGAGCGTCGATAAGGAAGGGAAGGACCGTAAAGCAGGCCCGGAAGAAGCGTCGAGTGCGCGCGCGGGCACACGCGCCAATGCAAGCAGCGCAATGAGAGCAAGAAGCGGGTATGCCGTGATGAGGATCGCTCCGACAATCGCGGCGCGCGCCCACGGGCGACGCATGATGACGCTCTCGCCGCGGGAGAGATCATGCAGGGAGGCAAACCACAGGGGAAGAAAGACGTGGACAATGAGCGAGGCCATTCGCCCGCTCATCATCGCCATAAAGTGCGCTGGGCATTGCCGCCCAGAGGCACATGAGCGCGACGCGGATGGTCGAGTTACTCGTGAAGCGCGACGCAGAGTGTCCATATTCCATGCGGCCCGTGCGGGGCACAGATGAGGAAGAAATATGGAGAACAGCCGTAGGGCGATGCGGATCAGGGCAAAGGGAGCGCAGACGATGCTCCAGATCAGGACGATCGGATCGACCGCGTGCGCGTTTCCATCGCCCGCAGGAAGCCAGCCTGACCAAGCGTAGGTCCACAGGTCGGTGAAGCCTTCGTAGGCTCCGCCATGCTCCCCGCTGATCCCGCCAGGTCCGAGCGGAAGATCCCATAGTTTAGGACAGAGAAGACCCACAGGTGATGAGGCGCAGTCCAAGATCACCCCTGCGCTTTTTCACGCAGAGCGTCTTTCCATGATCCCTGCGTATCGTCAAGGTGAGCACTGCGCTGTACGCGCCGCATTCGCGTGGCATCCCAGCGGCTTGTGAGCAGGGGGCGCAAGCTGAGCGCGGTTGACTTGCGCAACGACTGTGGCGCGAGCGGCAGGCAAGAATGTGGGGGAAAATGAGCGAAGAGCTCCGAGCCATGCAAAGAAGCGCATAGGGCTGCTGACGCTCGCCCGCACAGGAGAAGACTCAGGCACGTGAGGGGGATCCACACGAGGGAGGCCAGGGCCTTCGCAATGAGAGACACGGGGCTGGAAATCAGCGTTGCAAAGTAGAACTCACTTGAGCGACGAATACGCAGTGCCGAGGCCGTGGAGTTTGCAGGGAGGACAGCTGAAAGGTGCGGAGGTGAGCGTCAGGAGCTGGCGACAACGCGATATCCGCTGCGGTGGAGGCGCCAACAGTTCGAGGCCCTCATTGTGGGCCGATGCGCGATCAAAACCGCCAACGTGCGAATATGCCTTCGCTAGGACAAGGAGTCCGCACTGCCTCCGGCAAGCACATCGCTTGTTCCGTCGTACTGGCTGATCGATCTCACCATCAAAAACTCTCGGGGACCTCGACGTCCCGAAGATGTCGCGTGATTCCCAACTCGCACAGAGTTCCATCCGGGCGAAAAATCTTTGGAGTAACGGCTGCGATGGAGGGCCTTGGCCTGCAGCTTTGAGTTGTTCTTCGAGGCAGCTCGGGGATGGCTCGCAGTCATCATGCGAAAGACCCAGAGCCAATCATGACCGTGCAGCGATTGCCCGCATTCTTTTGTCCCAGCCAGCTTTGGCAAGGGGTATCGCTGAGATTTCGAGTTCGGCTAGCGGAAAAAGAAGCGCTCCTTCTGGAGGTCTTCAGCGACGATGACCCGACCGGAGGATCAAACGGGTGAAGTGCGGGGAGCACGAACATCGCAGACGATGAGCTGGTCTGGGAGTCGAGATTGTTTTGTCGAGAGCGTCAAGAAGGAACGCAGCGCGGGGTCATTCCCGTGCGACGATGATTGCTGCAACAGTCCCCTCATACGGAGGGGCTCGTGCGCACCATTAGATAGGCCGAGCGACGCAGACGACGACGTTCACGCTCAGACAGGCCGCCCCAGATACCAAAGCGTTCATCGTTGGCCAGAGCATATTCTGAGGCACTGCTGACGCACCTCGCAGGACTGACAAACTCGCCTTGGCTTCGCGAGTTGAACCTCCCTTTTCAGGAAGAATGCTTTCCGGATCGGTCTGCGCGCAGCAGTGCGTGTTGCCGTGCAGGGCAGGCCGTCGGAGAAGGGAAGGCCCTTCGACATCGGAAGTGTCGGACCACTGGATCGGTCCTTCACCCAGAATGTTCCACACGATATTTTCCCCTCTGTGTGATGGTTTGTAACAAAAAGGTCAATACGAGAATTACACGCGTGTCGTTCGCACCTGTCAAGCCGATTGAGGTTAAAGAAGGTGGCGAAAAATAGGGCTTGAAAACACTGCGCAATTGATCTGGACTTTGTCAAGTCCAAAGCGCACGAAAACCGCCATTTCGCGGAATTGCGCCAAACCTGAACATCTTTCTGAACAGTTCCTGAGAATTTGAGGCAAAAACAGCATATTTCCGCCGTTTCAGCTACCCTTTTTCCATGCAAGCTATCTCACATTTTCTCTCCGTTACCCAGAACGCGAATCGCCCAATTTTGACCCACTATCACAGTTTTCGAGATGAAATCTCGGGTCCCGTAGCGCTCGCTGGGTCGCACATGGCGAATTTCACTTTGCATCAGACCTGAGCCCAGACCTCTTTGGTGACAATGAAAGCGCTCCGCGCATCCTCATTAACCTCCCAGCGGGGCTGGCAGAGCACGTTTTGGCAGGTCAGCACTGATTTGATGGGCTGGGAGACCCAGAGTGGCGCTATTTCTCAGGTTTCACCCAGCATCGCTTTCAGCCTCGATGTGCACTGTGAGCGACGAGCTAGCGACCCCTTGAAGCAAGCACTGGAGCATGGCGCCTCGCCCACTCCACCGCTCCCCTGGCAATGCGTTGAGAGGCTCTCTACCCGCTGGGATCCTTGACGCACTGGCTGAGCTCCATGGCACAAAGTGATCAATTTGAGTACGAGGCACTGGAGAGTGCACGCGCCCAGATGACTACATCTGCACAAGTAGAGGCCGAGCGAAGATGCCCTGTTCAGTGCGGCCCGAACTGGGGATGCCGACGCGCCCTCGGCCTCTCCACCGAAAACTCCTGAGTGCTCCCCTGCTTGTGCGCCTGTGATGGCCATGGCCACAGCGTAGTGGTCGCCCGACAAGTCGCGATGTCATGTTGCCCAGAGGCTCAGGAGATCTTCGCCAGCGAGAAAGGTCCGACTTACTGTGATGAGGAGCTGAAAGTGGCCGCATGCAAGGCTGATCAGCAGCCCCGTGAGCGGGCGCGCGTGAGGACACTCATCACTTCTTCAGGTGGAAGATCTCTGTTCCCGCTACGATTGATGCTTTGAGCACCGTCGCCGGTTTCGGTATCCCAGCACACCATTGCTTCGTTTGTGCTGGCACACACGTCGCTGCGCGTAAACGGTTTCGCAGTAGGCAAGGGTTCGCAAACGCTCACCCGGGTTCAGGAAGTGCCCATCGCGACGAGCGGCAATTTGCGGCATTTCTCGATCTTCGGAAACACCCTGCAAAAACGATGGTATCTTTCGCTATCGGCTCGAACCGAATAGCACCGCATCGCCATAGGGCTTACTCTACTGATAGGAATCAACCACGCATAGTTGCAAAAGGTCGCTGGAGAACAAGCAATGAATGTTTCCAGAGGCTGACCACTCAGATCCCTTTGGCATCCCCCTGTGTCCTCCAAGTGGGTTGCTGGAATCGTGCCAAGAGTTGGGGTCACCCCCACTCTTCGCATTCGCCGTGGCACTTTGCGTCGAGGCCGTGGGGAGAAGAACCTGGAAGCCCTCGCTTTGCGCGCTTCGCATGCGTTCCCGTTTTGCTTGCCGAGGCCGAGGAGAGTTCTGCGCACCTGCCGCCGCCTGTGTGTGCCCGTGCAGGAGTCATGGGAGTAGGCCGAGCAGATCAATCGAGGACGACTGGCACTGATGATGTAAGGATGCACGCATGACAGAGACCTCCAACAGCATTGTTTGGGATGCGTTGAAGGAAGTATACTACTTATTAAAAGCGTAAAATGAACCTATACCCCAAGTAGTTACACACTGCTCCAGTGCCCATGGCAACGATCCTTTGCGCTGGCTTGAGTAGGGACAGAGAAATCCCTGAACCAAGAGCTGAAGACCGTGACAATCGCCCAGATGATGGCAGATTGAAGGACCCTATTCCGTGAAGAGCGTTAATCCCCGCAAAAAGAAGAACGAGGCCCAGGAAAAACCTTTTCGCCTGGAAGACGAAGTGCTGGTTAATCCAGTATGCACGCATGCGGTGATGATTGTCGAGGTGATATCTCGACGGGATCACCGGCAGATCGAAAAGCCCACCGAGAGCAGCGAGAAGAGCGTAAAGTCCAAAAGCGAGGTTCCAACACCCACCAAGAGGTAACGGTGAAGGAACTCGCTTCAAGAAGACGCTTCCACGCCTTTTGAAAGACGTTCGTAGATGCGTTGTCGCATCGAAATCGGAGCACCGAAGAGTAGCGCAAGGTACGCGCAAGCGCATGGCTTCGCGGCGCGTCTTCAGTTACCCGGATTGGAGCAGTCCAACCATGAAGGACAAAACGCTGACTATGACCAGCTGAGGAGGCCAGTACAGCGCTGGGGAGCTTGGGGAACATTGCCCGCCTGGATGAAATGCCAGATGACGGGCCTCCAAAGCAGAGGGCCAGGAGCATGAAGATTGCGGAGAAGATTCCGTAGAAAGCCATGGGCGTTCGTGTGCAACCAGACGACCAATCAGTCCAAGGATACAGGAAGCCATCGTGGAAGGTACGCAGCTTGGATTCTGAGCCTCGCGGGGCGGTCTCAGCTGACGCCCGCCATACTCGGCCTGAGGAACGCGCACGGTGCCATGTGTGGGACCGTGAGTTCGGTTTCGATCTCGAACTCACGAGAGAGCGCCGGGAAGCGACTTCCACGAGGCGGCGGAGAAACACGCGGTAGCCGGAGAGCATGTCGCAGCAAGGTGTGTCACGAAGAGAGGAACTGACCAGGGAGTTGACATCTCGTTGCCCTAGGGCATGGCCGACGGTAGGCGGAGTTGTCCTTTGTCGTCGACGCGGCAGCCCAGAACGTGTGATCAAGGTTTCCACGAGACCAGCAGGTCGATCATCCGCGCGGCTGAAGCACGGCAGGTATCGTCGCCGTCGATCATCACGTAAACATCGGCGCGATGTCTGCGAAGGCACGACGCATAAGATTGCCTCATCTTTGCGGGCCCGGTGCGAACGATTGCGCCTGCTGCGGCTGCAACTTCAGCGGTGCGGTCCAGCGAATTGCTGTCGTAAACGTAGACTTCAATTCCGGGAACTGTATTCTTCAGGTCCGTGACAACTGTGCCAACTGCGCTTTCGTTGTAGCATCGACGATTGCTGCGATACAATTGAATTCCTTTACCTGACATCAGTTGCAGGCAGAACCTGCAATTTTTATGCGTATAGCCTAGCGAAGATCACTGCAATTTAGCGAGACAGCGCCCCCGGCAAGTCTGTTTTCTAACAGGCGCTTGGCGCAGACAGTTAACTTTACTTTGACCCTATGCGTCTGCATTGTTCGGACTGCTTTGTGCTCGGGTATTCGTCGAGGAAAGCCGCGCGGCAAACTGCTCGCACAAAGGGCCGGGAAAGCACTCAGAAAAGCCTTTTCGCACGGCTGGACAACGAGCCGGGAAAAATTACGGAGAACATACAGCTACAGCACGAGGTAGGTGTCGGAGCATCAGATGCTCAAAGAGGCGTATGCGTAAGTCTGCCATACTCGCTGGAGGCTGGGAAACTGAGAAAAACAAGTCCCCACAGGTGGGGCTTAAAAATAAAAGTTCGTCGATGAAGATAGACGCCAAAAAGTCGCTGGAGAAAGCGTCAGGACAAGGGAGGAGATTCTCTCATGCGTCGAGAGCATGCGTACGGCCTGAAGAATGTTACTGAAGCGTCATGATGAAAAATGAGCACGCCTGCAAAGTCACGGAGAGAAGGGATCGGAGACGCCCTGCATGCCGGCTGTGAAGAGAGATTTCCTGGGTGGTACAACTGTTCCCTGAGGAAAAGAAGAGACACAGCAATTGTATGCGCACCAACTCATGCAGCAAATGAGCGCACGAGTATCATGATCGCCATCGCGAAATACCAACGCACGCGAGGCAGGCTGATCTTCAAAGTGTCAGAACCGTGTCAGCGATGAGATAGAGAGTGCTGAGATGAGGACGTATCGGTAAAAAGCCTCCATGTGTTTCGCCAGGTTTCTGGTATGCCAGATAAAGGTAACTCACAGCGATAGGCACAGTGAAAGTGCCCGCAAAGCATGAGCTGAGGTCGCGTCAAGAAGAATATTGATGTAAGCGCGACAATCACCATCACAACGTATGCACGCTGATGAACCAGTACGCTCCGAATGTCACCGGAATACGGACATCAGGATAGAACGAGGATTTGACAAAATACTGGCTGGATCCCACAAAGTGCGAGAGAATCAAAGTGACACATAATCCACAGCATGACTGAAATAAAGGTCTGAATCCAGATCTTTTGCTACTCGTGTGAACGGGCTGCGCGTACCACGCGATAGTGCGCAGGCTGAGATGAGGACGAAAATCGTCACGCCTACCTGCGTCTCCGGCATGATCGCGACCGCGTGGAGCGCTGGCAGTTTCCATGATCTGGGCGAGTGCTGGATTCTATCCGTGAGGGAGAATCATCGGAAGCGAAATAGTGCGTCGCGACAATGAGGAACACTCGAGAAATATGCGGAGAAGTCTCAGGAGGTTCCCAATGACGTTTTCGTCGGCTGGCTTCCCAATTTGTGCAGCACTCATTTTGTATTTTCTTTCCACCTCTGCTCGACGATCAAGAGCTTAGATTCGCGTGAATAAGGGAAGGTGTGAGTACGCTTTGAGCCGCTCGCACGCTCTCTTGTCTCACGTGAAACCGGAAAGTCTTTCCCAAGCACCGGACGGAGACCACTCTGGAAGAGCTTCCCGATACTCACGGTTCAGCGCGAGGCCCAACGTGACGAATGAGCTCCGCGTGGAGCGCTGTGCTCTCGCCAGAGCACGACAGTGAGTGCTTGGCATCGCTTTAGTAGCGCCACGCTCAGGAGCTTCTGCGCCCGGATACCAGCGCAGAGTTGAGGTTTGCGAGCTTCTCCACCAACGAGCATCCGTGCTGGAGAGAACATCCTCAACACGATCCTCACTGGTGTTCCGGCCTTCAGGCAGGAACCGCTTGCTGATACCGGCGACGGCCTTCCGAGATGAGACCGGGCACGTGAATCCGGCCTCGTTCCCACTGGGCGCTTCTTGCGATGCACCGCCGGGAAGTCTGCGGCCCCAGTCATCAGGGCGCGCGTCGGTGTATTCCCTTTGCCTTTGCACGTGCTGCCTCCGCAGCGCGGGTATTGGCCGTTGACGGGTGCAGGTGGCGGGGGCCGCAGCAAGACATCAACCGAGTCCTCTGGCGGCGCAGATCGGCACCGTGGTACTGCAGCGAGAGAGCAGCGCGCGAACGTCCGAGGCCAGCGGAGGTCTTCTGAGGATGCACCGCGCGGGTAGGGAGAGTGCAGCAGTGCTGCGACGCACCCAGGTTGCGGCTGGTGGAAGTAGCCTGCACAGTCCAGGCCGTCGTCCTTCTCTGTCCACGGCACATGTGCCACACGGCAGCGCCACGGGCAGAGACCAGTCGGGAACCCGTGCTCTGCTGCATGCGGACCGTGTATTCGGAGTCGTCCCACTTGATGAAAGAAGGGCGGGACGGGGCCGATCTCCAGCGACAAGCGGGCTTGAGGGATCGACATATCCACCAACCGCTAGTAGGGCAAGCATGCAGATGCGGCGGTTCAGGCTGAGGATCATTGGCGGATGGTGCGCTGGGCCAAAGTCAACCGTTGCGAGTTCGGGGTTGACAGCTCCCTGACCAGAACTGCCGAGGCATCGATGGTCTCACCCATCGAGTGCGCAAGACTTCGTACGCTCATTTCGCATTGAAACGTGGCGGCCGACATCCGTCGTCAGCGATGTGCTCTGGCGAAGGCGAGGGCGCGCAGCAAGCTTCCAGGCTCGATGACGGCGTCATCGTCGAGCAGCGGGACGTGGTCCGAATCAGCTGAGGCAATTCCGTCGTACATGCCGCGAGAGTAGCACGCTCAGAACCGCCCAGGTTCGCCTGTTCGATGACGCGGAGGTGTACTTCCAGTTCCTCTCTTGTGCACGCGTGGTAGCGCTCTGCAGTCCTTCACTGCTCTTGTGCCCTGATCGACGATGAGAGATCTCGGCGATGTGGTCAAGGACCGGGTCTCTAGCTGGAAGCGCTCTCCGCCTGCGTCAAGCAGTCTTCGGGAAGGTTGTGGTGGTGACACCCACGGTCACATTTGGCGTGGCTTGGTCACCCTTCGCGCGTAGGCGCTGACCAGGTTCCCCATTCAAGTTCGTCGTCTTCCTTGAGCGGTGATTTCCGGCCAACGATCCAGCCACCGTCGCGAAACGGTTCAGCGGGATCGTCAAAGCTCAGTTCACCAGAGCCAGCGCGGAGTTGCAACGGGCAAAAGTACCGCGCTGAAGAACGCGCGGCCTCAACAACGGTCCTCTTTGCAGCTTGAGGGTCAGGCGGAGTCTGTCGAACATCCGTCCAACGCTGCCAATAGGGAGGCGGGAATGTGCCAGCGAAGTAGGTTGCAAGGGAGACGTTCACGAGCAGGAATGAGCACTGACGTGCGGTGATGTCGCGTCGACGCCGCGCGGCGTCTCAAACTGCCGAAGAGTCAGCCTTCTCGTCTGCCTTTGCGGTGCACTCACGCGCCGCGCTGGAAGGGGCAACCTCCCAGTCCACATAGAGAGCGGCCACAACGAGGTGTCGCTCTCACTGGAGACACTACGCGCTGAACAGGAACCCACTGTTGTTCGGTCACAGTTCCTTCAGCGACCGCTTCACTTTTTTCTTTCACGCGACACTCCTTCAATGTGTGCACTTATGTGGCAAGTCTATGTGAGAAAACGGAAGAAAATCTATGTCACAGCACCGCAGAGGCGTTGACTCTTAGCCAAGACCGCAGGCGATGATCTTGTAAAGGCTGTATGGTCCGCGTTCCAGACACGCTCAAAACCGGGTGTTTCCGGAGTAATGTTCCGAATGCCGGTCCAAGGCGAGTGCTCATCAAAGATCTGCCGATGACGCTCAAGAACAATCGCGTAGCGGATATTTTCCTGTTGGATCACGGGACAAACTTCTTGAGGGTCTTCGGAAACCTTGTACAAGTCATCATGATGACAGTAGATCCCGGCTTTCATCTGGCCCAATCCAGTTACCTGGCATCGACGTAGAACGCTGGCAATCCGCTGGTCGCGTATGCAAACATCCGATCCATCGAAGGGATCCATTCGCCACCTTGTCGCGGGTACCGGTGATCTGACGCGCCTCATCCAGAAAGCAATCTCTGCTAGAATAGGGTGTAGTGGCATGCTCGGTCTTCGGCATTATCTTGCATCGTATAATGCGCCATGATATTCCCCAGTCAGCGTGACCGCAGCGATCAGACGCGAGACGAGCGCCGAGGAGATCATAGACGAGAGCAGCGCTTTGGGATGTGATGTGTTCACAAGATTTTCAGCTGCACCGCACAGAGCGAGCGCCATCAGCGGAACCGCAGGTTGACATCGCACCGGCGGGCGATAGGGTCGTGATACCAGAAGCCCGTCGCTATGTTTCGGATGTGCCTCAAAGCCCGCACACAAACACATAGAGGGCGGCGAGGATGCAGTAGGGAAATGACAAGCCGCCCGTCGGTATTTGATGACGGCAAGAAGACCACCGATGGCAACGCCAATGGCAGAGAAGCCACTGCGCGGCCAAACGCACGGATGCTGCATTCGTCGAGAGAAGAAGGACCGCTGCAATCGCCCGTTTTCGGGCTGGAAAGGAATCCAACGCCGACGCACGGTGCGTTGCATGAATGAGGCTTTACAGCGCATACCAGAAGCAAGCTGCCAGAACGATCAGCACGGTGCGCACAAGTTGCCTTTAATCACGCTAGCGCTGCGACGACGCACTGGGTTGAAGCGCAAGAGCAACCACATAGGGAAGAGAATGACCGCAAGTGAAGACCGAGTTGGGCTGAGCCAAAGCGATGGCTGCAAAAACCACCAATAGCAATGAGAATCAGACCGCAGAGTTCAGCACCCTTGAATTGCGTTTAAGCACGCTTTGCTCGAAGCAAAACAACAAATGCCGCAAGGCAAGCAGGCGCAAGCGCGTGGGAGAAGAAGTTTGAGTACAAGACGTCCGAAAGCAAGCAATCCCCACGGTGCGCCGCAAAACAGAAGAAAGAACCAGAACAGCGAAAAACCGGCGACAGACGCACCTTCTTCCCAAAAGCACGTCCGTCAGCACGGCAGAAGAAAGAGCTGATGGTCAGCAAAACCACAAGCACGAGGCGTTAATGCGCAACGTCACTGGGGTTTCAAGCCGGAAATCACCATAGATGCCAGCCGTGCCACAGAGCGGGATAGAAGTGGGAGCCAACGGTCCGTCAACAGCTGCGCTAGGAAGTGAGGATCCGTCCCCGCTCGATCAGCGAGCGGATCACCGACATATGGAAGGGGGTGTCGTAGGTTGAGGAAGAAAGCCTGGGGAGAAGGAACAGAGCGATGAAAACTCGATTTCGTCACGGGCATTTAACAGTCAATTGCACTGACGAGGAGCGATGGCGCACGAACCCGCCCAGCCCGAGAGAAAAGCCTCTTATAATTTCTCAAAGCCGTCCTGAGGCCTCGAACCACACAACCCATGATCCCCGCAACTACGACGAAGCACACCGACTTCGCAGCACAGGACAAACTGAGCTCCAGTGTCCTGAATAACGCCGCTCGTAAGTGATGCGAAGCCCGAAAGATCGCCGCTCCCCGTCACGGGTGCGAAAACCGACCGTATAGAGCGTTTATGCAGGAAAAGAGCGTTAACCGCAATTCCGGGAATGTACAGGATCGCAGCCAGCACAAAGTGCCGGAACGATCACCGAGAGCCATGCCATTTCTCTCTGATCTACGTGAAAAGCCCTGTTACAAGGAACGCAGTCGATCGACTGCTTCTTGTGCTGTACCGTCTACAAAGAAGCTCACCGTGGTGCAGCAAAGACTCCCCTATTGCACAGGCGCGCAATCAGGTCAAGGTCGTGGCTCACAATCACCAGGAGGTCCCTTGTTCTTGCATCTGATGGATACGGTCGAGGCACTTGCGTTGGAAGGCTCGTCGCCCACAGCCAAAATCTCATCAACAAGGAAGATATCCGGGCTGGTGTGGACCGCAACGGCGAAAGCCAAACGCAAGAACATGCCCGAGGTAGAACTTCACCTCGGTGTCGATAAACTTTCAATCTCTGAAAAAGGCGACAATATCGTCAAAAGCAGCTTCGATCTGCTCTTTACTCATGCCCAGAATTGCGCCGTTCAGAAAGACGTCGCGGCCCGTCGGGTCGGGTGGAAGCCCGCGCCGACTTCAATGAGGCGGCCATGCGTCCGCGGTATCCCACCGAGCCCTCATCCGCGTGGTGACACCTGGAGTATCAGCTTGAGCATGGTCGAGTTTACTCGAACCGTTGAAGCCGATCAGGCCAATCGAATCCCCTGTTCGACCGTGAAAACTCCACGTGGTCGAGGGCGCGGATAGATTGACCAATTGGCTGCGGGCGCCCCGTCAGAGCTCAGACCAAACGATCCTTCAGGGTGCGTATTACGCGGTGCAGATTTCTTTGACAACGTCTTCAACGCGAATAACTGATCATCACAGCTCTGGGCGAAACTTTGGGATCATGCGCCTGAAGACCTCGCCAAAGATGACGGCGCCAAGAGAAATCGAGAAGACAATTCCGTCCAGAGTCCCAGATTGGGGAGGTAGGATTCGCAGCGGTATCAACCAGCGTCGGCTGCCAGAAACCATAGTGGAAAAAGCTCAGCCGCAATGGTCAGCGGATTGGCCTCGTACAACTCCACCACAGCCAGTGCCAGCCGTGGGCATCCAAAACGTCTCCACGCTAAACCACGTGTACAAGACAGGGAGACACCCAGGTGGCCATCATCAAGATCAGATCGACGAAGTTCTCTGAATCGCGGTAGAACACGTTGAGCGCAGCCGGAAAAGGCCGATCCCAGTGCGAACATCGACACGATGAGGGAAGGCCGCCAGGATTGCCAGAAACTCCCCACACCGTCGGATGCCAGCAAAGGGAGGGCACCAACGAAGAGAGCAAGACCTGTGGGAGGAAGTGAACAAGTGCGACCCACATCGCCGACATCGGGAACAGCTCGGGAGATAGATCTTCTTCACGGCGGAGCGTTACCGACGACTAGATTCGGGTTGCGCTGCCAAAAACTTCGAGAAATAGTTCATGAGAACCACGCCGGAGAACATGTAGATCACATAGTTCTCCACGGCGCGGTTCATCTTCATGAAAAGACGCCCAGCGCGAAGTAGAAGACCAGCAAATTGGGTCAGCGGCTTCGCGTAGCTCTACAGCATTCAAAGATCGAGCCGCGATAGCGTGCCCGCAGTTCCTTATGAACGATCAGGCTGGTCAGGTAGGGCTGACGGAGCTCGATCGGTCCGATGACTTGCCGGGTTTTGGAATTGCTGCGTGATGCGATGCATTCAACGAGGTGGTCCCATCCTCGAACAAGCAAGCTCGTTATCGAGCATCGTCAGTGCCGAAGCTGATGGCCATGTGCATATCCGGGTACTTGTAGGTACCCAGGCGGCGAAGAAGACACGGTCTTCATTCTTCATGAGTTCACAGGTACGCCTGAGGCGCTCGCGATCCTGCGCGGTGTTCACCGGGTGGTAAGGCTCGTCGCCGTGATCAGCGAAGCGTGAGAACTCGCGGAAGATCACGGTCTTCTCATCCTGGTAGTCACGCTCGGGGGTGGAAGTGGCGGAATTCGATGATTCGCGTGAAAGGAACGTCGATATCGCCGTAGTTCATGACGGAGCAGCCCTGATAGTCAGCTCGGTGTCGACGACTTCCTTTTTCGAAGTCGACGGTGCGCCAGGACAGGTCACCTGCCGAGTAATCAGTAGCGATCAGCCGGGCCGGTGTAGACGACCGGAACCTTGCCGACGACCGCGGCCTTGTTCGGGATTCTCGGGATCGAAAGAAGTCGGTATCCAAGTAGACATCGATGAGGTCCGAGGCCACCATGCGTTCCATCCACGCGAGTGTAGCCATCCACCGGCAGACCTTCGTACTTATCGTTGAAGTAGCGCGAATCGTAGTTGTAGCGCACGGGAAGACGCGAAATGATCGAGGCGGGAAGATCCCTGGGATCGGTCTGCCCACTGCTTTGGCGGTGTGGTTCTTGAAGAAGGCTCGAAGAGGGGCGACCTACCAGGGAAACGCCCTTGGATCTCGAAGTCGGTGATCTTGGCCGTCAACTTCTGCTGCCTGCTGGGCAATGAGCGCGCGCCTCGTCCGGGCCGTAGGCGGCGGAGAAGAACTGGTTGATGGTTCCAGGTTCACGGGCATCGGGTAGACAACGCCGTCAACGGTGGTCCATACGCGGTGAACGTAAGAGGTAAAAGGAGGTGAAACGATTGACGTACTCCCACACACGCTCATTGGAGAGTGTGGAAGAGTGTGCGCCGTACTTATGAACTTCGATACCGGTTTCCGGATCAATCTCAGAGTAGAGCATTGCCACAAGTTGAGACGACGCTCAACGATTGCGACACGGAGGCCCCAGCGGGATGCGGCCTGTTCAGCAATTGTCAGGCCGAAAAGGCCAGATCCGACGGACGACAACGAGGTCATAGTTCACGGTCGAACTCCTTTCAATCCCAGTCAGTATAAGCGAAGAACTGGTGAATCGTTTCTTTTGAGCCCTTCGACACGAACCAACGCATCTTTCCAACGCCTCGATACAACAGTTGACGTAGATCGGTGGAATCAGGCGATAGCCACCTCGCGCAAATGGCGGTTTCGGGCAAATTGAGCATTGGAAACGATGCCTTCGTTGCGGAAGATCTGCAGACGCATCTCTGAGCGCAACATGTGTCTCCCCACGCCTCTTATAGGCGCCCCGATCCCACGCGATAACGGACCAGAACTGCGTATTCCGCAGGAACACCTGCAGCCACCATTCGCGCAAACAAAAGGTAGTCCTCCATCAATTGGAGATGCTCATATCCCAACTGCCCTCGACGCGCTCTTGCGGTACACAACTGAGGGGTGCGCGAAAAGGCGAACGATAGGAAATGAGCCCGACGGATCTCTTCTTCGCTGGTTGGCATGAAGCGCACAAAGCCCAGCCTCCCAGCCTCGATGATCACTGAATTCTTGAATCGCAGACCCCAGGAGTCAAGCCCTCCCTCAATCAGAGGAATCTGGATCGCAGACGCTGGGAGTGAAATATCGTCGGCATCAACGCGCGCGCGATGTCGTGGGCAGTGTGCAAGGCCCAATATTGAGCGCATTCGCCAGCCCCATATTGTGCTGGTCGCACGACTCGAACGTTGATGAGCTGAGCAGATCGGTTTCTCTGCCCTCGTGAGGCGCGGTGAAGGAAGTCGAAATGCTCTCGTCAACGGGACCATCGCACACAACAACGAGCTGTTTGGGAGAGAGCTCTTGTTCCCGCGTTGCGCTGGAAACAGCACGGAAGAAAAACTCCGGCTGGTCCCCTGCATAGACAGGGAGAAGGACTGAGAAGTCACCGACTGTCATTGATGCTCCCCCTTAGAGCACTCCACGCGCCCCCGAGAGGAACACCCGCAGCCGCACCCGCAAGCGCGCCGCCCTGTTCAAAACGGCGACTTCATCGGCAACTTCCGTCAGATGAAGAATCGCTTGAGCGCAGAGGCGGACGCCATGTCACGCCAGTCCCTCGCGCAGGTAGTCCAAGGCAGCCGCGCGATCGGAAGAAGCCGCAAGCATCTTCGCCCAGCGCAGCGCGGTCGCCGCCCCAAACGCACAGCGATCAAAAAGTCCGAAACCAGACGAAGTACCAAGCGCCCAGACCTTGTTACGAACTTCGTTGTAGAAACGCGGCCCCGGGGTCTGCAGTGGAGTTTCGAAGGTCTTCGTCCGATGCTCAACACGTGCGCCATCCACGTAAGTCCCACCCGTCCCTTTGAGAAGGCGCGCGGTGTGCGCAAAATCGTCATTCCACAAGAAGTAGGCGGCTTCGGAAGCCCTTCAATCGCGCGGCATCGATCGCGATCGCAACGAAAGGAGGCCGTGCGGATCGACGCGCACATACGGCAGCCGCGTGTTCACGGAAGCTCAGCGAGATCAAGAAGCGTCTCACGAGGCGCATTCATCAGGTGCTCGCGTCCATCGATCAATCGGCTCGACACGCCAGAACGGCCGGCGTGCCGGGAGTCTCTTCGCGGGTCTGCAAAGGCTTTCGAGACGCGCTGGTTGGGGTCGGGATCGTCGTCATCCACGATCCACACGAGGGTCGGCACCCACAGTCATTGCCCGGCAATTCCGGCAGCGAAAACCACCAGCGCCACCGTAGTTTTGCGGCAAAGTGACGACGTTGGAAACGACGGGTGAGAAGCAATGAGTTGCGGAGTCTCATCACTGGACGCGTTATCAACCGCAACAACGCCAGTCAAGAGGACGGGTCTGTGAGCGCCAAGCCCGTCAAGAGTTTCACGTGCAGTGCGGCTCGGTTCCATGCAACGACGACGGCGACGACTCGTGGATTGCTCGCAGAGATAAGCCTACGGGCAACTGTGAGAAATTGCCCAAGCCAAGCTCACCTGTCGTGCTCTCGCGTGAGTTAGGGTGTTAGAAGGTAAGTTTCATTGCCCCCGGGAGACTTCTTCATGAAGCGTTCATCTATCGCATCAACCTGTGCAGTGTCAGCACCGTTTGCGCTTTACACTTGCCCCCTGCAACACACGCAGATTCTTCTTCCGCTTCACCATCCCCTCCCCGTCGGTCAGCACCGCGGCCAGCGAGGCGACGCCATCAACTTCACGGCCTCGGCACACGCAACCCCTGAGCGAGGCCGCGCCCACCACTACCACGATTACTGCAGCCCCATCGCGCTCTCCCCCGCTGACGTACATCCGTCAGCGCTGGCAGGACTTTAGGGCGAGAAAAACGGCGCACTTGGCACTGCCACCTCTGGCCAGTTCCCCTCCGCGACGCGCTTTCATCCAGTTCTACCGCGGCGGCCAAATCTACTGGACTGCTCGGTACGGCGCGCACGCCTCGCGGACGGAATCCACAGTGCCTACAGCGCTACAAAAAGTGGGAAAACGGCCCTCGGTTTCCGACCTCTCGACGAAGAGAACCAGACGATCGCGAGGAATTCCGCGGCGCGGTCCAGCTATGAAAACGGCCAAATTCGATGGAGCAGCCAGGCGGCGCCCACCCCTATCTGGGGCAAAACTCGAACGCTACGAAACCGCAGAAGCGAAGGCCGCTCGCTGGGCTGGCCTCGAGACGATGAGATGAAGACGCGCGGCACGGCGGGGCATACCAACACTTCACCGGTGGTTCAATCTACTCACCCATCCACCGGCGCTCACCAGGGTGACTGGCGGTATCCGTAACCTGTGGGAAGATCAGGGGCTGGGAACGCGGCCAGATGGGCTACCCGACGGGCGAAGAGACCACCACGGCGGGTGGCGGCGTATCAGACTTCCAAGGTGGAACTCGCATACCGGCACCACCGCGCTGGCAGCTACTACGTGCACGACGCAATGCTTGGAGCATACGGACGCGCCGGATATGAGGGGGGCGCTACGGCTACCTGCTGAGCAATGAGACCCTGTCCGCTAACGGTGGCGTGTTCCAGATTTTCCAAGGTGGAACCACTTACTGGCACCCCGGCTCGGATTCCTATTTCGTCCACGACGCAATCATGAGGGACCTACGGTTTTCACAACTGGGAGCGCGAGAGCTGGGCTATCCCTCCTCAGATGAAACGCCTTCCGCGAAACGGCGGCGTCTACTCACTTCTTCAGGCGGAACCGCATACTGGTCACCGCGCTCTGGTCCTCACGCTGTTCCCTGATTTGCTTGCCGAATACGGCAATCACGGCTATGAACGTGGCCATCTGGGATACCCCGACCTCCGAACCCTACTGGGACGGAAACCGTCACAAGCAGAACTTCGAAGACGGAGTTCTGGAGAAGACCAAATGACTTTCAATGTCACGTGGGCCGGGCAGCCAATAACTATTTCTGCGGGTCCGACCAGTCGGTGATGATCCTCAACGCGATCGGCGCTCACCACCCGCACAGGGAACGCCGCTCAGCATCAACGCCGTGGCGAGCCGCGTGACAGTGAACACCGTGGGATACGGCTACACGAGCTTCCACGATCGTCGTTTCGAATACGGAATGAACCGTTGGCTGGGGCGCGACGCCTATACGACGATTCACACTCCTTCGGTCGAGCAGGTCCGCGATTCTGTGAAGGCCTCCTTCTCCCAGGGATGTTGACCGCTGTTGATGCTCAAGAACGCCGAGGTCGGCTCCCTCACTCACAACGGTCGCACCGAACTCGACCTTTCTCCCATCATCATGGTTGTCACCTCATACGACGCAAACACTGATTCGATGCGTATTGCCGACCCGGGCGTCCACTACCTCTCGGGGGCGGCGAGGAACAGTTCTGGTACCACCTCCCCTCCTTCACTCAGAATTTCCTCCAAACTGAGGTTGAGCGTGACGGACGCGAACACATTGGCATCTACAGTGCCCGCTAAGTCAGTGCTTTTCCCTCATCGCCGAGGCCGCGCATCCCTGCGTCGCTTTTGCTTTCCTCAGCGCCTGCGCGCTTGTCGCCCGCTCGGCGGCTGCGTGCGCGGAGGAGCGGAGTTTGTCGACCTCGGCGAGCGCGGAGTGTACGCCTCGTCAGATGGACGGCGTCTTCGAGCCTCGTTGCGCAGTCCGCGCTGGAAGATCCTGCACGAGCGTGTGCACAGATCTCTCTCTTCCTTTGATCTGTCGTGATGCACGCAAGCGATCAGCCATGCGAATTGTCTCCATCGGGGCAAAGCCAGGCATCTTCCGTAGATGAGAAATGGACACTAGGCGGGGATTTCCGGCAGATTCCTTCTCTTCCCATCGACGGCTCCGAGGTTTTTGGGTCCTCAACACATGACCTGAGCGACCTGTACTCCCTACAAGCCGCAGCGATTCTTTCCCTCAGCAAGGGACACGCGAGCCTCGCCGGATTTACTTCGAGAAGACAGCAACTACGTTGAACCCCTCGACGGGACGCAAAGCGGTCCTTGGATCACTTTCCTCGGACGGCGGGTTTCTTCATCCTCAACCGGAGATCACGAAGGGACAATGTCTTTTTCCCCGTGGACGACTTTACTCCTGGAATATCGACGAGCAGCGTCTGCACACTGTGATGACGTGGGTGGATCTTCCCGCTCACAGTCCCCGGAGCTCAGGTGAGCTGCCCCCTGTCAGCGATGGGACACATGCGTTTTACGGCGCAAAAGCCTCAACTGATCACGGAGATTACTCACTGATCGTCACTCAGAGCCTCGACGCTTCAACGAGCTCCAACAAACCGCAGATCTTCTCTTTGGGGCTCTATCCCCGCGCTTCTGAGCAGGGACTCAGCGTGTGCAACTCACGAAGTGACTCACTGGCTCTCTCGCGTTGTCAGCGCTCAGCGCGAACTGATCTCAAAGGTCATCACACACTTCGACCTGAAATCACAGGACTATCGAATCCAGTGGGCTCTATGCGGCAGGACATCACCATGCGGTCCTCGTTAGTCCATCAACGACGTCTTCCGCGGCCTCGTCCTACCTCGGAGTCTGGGACAGTAGTCCGCGGCTATCCCACGCAGTGGATTATGGTCGATTCCCGAACTCCTGATGTCCATCGGTGCAGAAGGCGATCGTGGGGCGCCGGATCTCAGGCGAACAATGCACAGATGTACGCCTGCGTTCCGTGGGAAAGCGGCCAGATCACGCGCCTTGGAGAAACCCCCGGATATTCACGCCCCGTCATCGCTGCGCAGGGACGAGCAGTCCTATTCCTTCCTCACAGCCACGGGTGCCGTTGAGTGGAAACTTGGAGAATTCGCCGAAAAATAGCGCGCCCTTTCTTCAAGTAACGATATGATAAAGGCGATGAGTACTCCACAATCACGCATTGCGCGACCGATTGCTCACTCGGCAACGCTCCCATTTAAGAGTGGTGCAGCACGAGTGATTTCTTTGGTTGCCTTCTCCGCGTCCTCCTGCTGGTTTCCACCGCTTTCTTCATTTATCGCGATTTCGGCAACCAGCTTCGCGTCAGACTCCATCAATACCCAGGGTCTGGGCAACGCGAACTCCACGCGAGACCGCCGCGCCTTCCGATTCCTTTCTGAGGGACGCCCCGTCAATATCCTCATCTCTGGAATTGACTCACGCCAGAACCAAGGTGATGACGCCAATGGTGACGCTGCGGGAGCTTTCATCAATTCACTCCGATACGACCATGCTTATGCACATTTCCGCAGATCGCACGCGGGTTCAGGTCGTATCAATTCCCCGAGATCTCATTACGGACATTCCTGCGTGTAAGCGCTCAGATGGCACGGTTTCTTCCGCCTACACCGGAATGTTCAACTCTGCTTTCTCTACCGGTTCGAATGACACCGATATCGCAGGCGGCAGTCTGCCTGCACCGAGGCGATCACGGAACAGTTGACCGGCGTGAACATCGACGGCTTTCGTCGTCGTTGATTTCACTGGTTTCGAGGCCTCATCGACGCTGCTGGGTGGGGTCTGGTCTGACATCCCCGAAGACATCGATGATTCCGCTCGGACTTGCACGTGCAAGCCGGATGTCAAAAACTCGACGGTAAAACGGCTCGCCTATCGCCCGTACGCGCGTTATGCCGTGGGTGACGGTTCAGATTTTGGGGCCGTATTTCAAATCAGCAAAAACTGGTCGCGGCGATTATGCGTGAATTGCTCGCCAAGAACTTCGTGTCGGATCTTCCTCGCTCTTGTCCTTCACCAAGCAGGGACTATCCGCACTGCAACCTTCACAAAAACCTGTCGAATCATCAACACCGACGTGGGTCTTTTGCTCTCCTGTCCCTCGATTGACCGCGCGAATATTCAGTTTATTACCTCTGAACCAGTACTCCCCGTTGACCCCAACCGCGTCATCAATCTGGAGCCACAGTTCAGCCAGGCCTGGGAGGCAATCCGCAAGGATCAACCTTTCCCCGCTGCAATTGAGTTCACCAACGGTAGCGGCCAAGAAGGCCAGACGAATGCCTCGCCGAGCGCTTCGGCCTCGCCTCTCTGAAAGCAGCTCCGCGTCTGCTTCGGCTACTCCAAGTACGTCACCGTCGGCAAGCGCATCTGCAAGCGCAAGCCCCACTGCAGCTTGCCGGCGGAACGCTGATGACGCAGCCGCCGTCTTTTCAGCCCGACCCTCGCGTAGGCGCCCGCGCCTTTCCGAGGTTCAGAACCCGTCTGCGCAAAAGCGAAGACGAAGGACGTCATTCCCCGGAACCGAAGAAGCCGCTCCCAGGCAGGGCCCGAAAGAAACGGTCATGCCGCCTCTTGCACCGCGCGCCAAACGCGTAGCCTCGGCGCCGAGCTTTACTCCTCTTCTCCTGCAGCACACCGAGCTTCCGCGCGAGCGACACCGTCTCAGGCCTCACTTCCAGCCCGTTCAAGCGCCTCCCAGCGCCCCGCAGGCACGCCAGCGTCCCCGCGGCCTCGTCGAGTAGCAGCGCCGCTGGCCACTGGTTACCGGTCGTAATTCTCCTGATCGCCGCGTGGCCCGCGTACCTCCTTTTTCGACGCAAATTCGCATCTCAAGCGAATCGACGCACTTTCGGCGCCGCGGGCACCTCGGGAACCACCCATCTTCTTGCAGGCTCTGATTCGCGTGGCGACGGTTCAGTTCCAGACGACACCGAAGGACAACGCGCGGACTCCATCATGCTGGTTCACGTTGCTCCCAATGGACAGACCAGCAATATTTCGCTCCCCCGAGACACCGTACGTTGAAATCCCCGGATACGGGTGGGACAAACTCAACGCGGCGTATTCTCACGGCGGTCCCACACTCCTCGTTCAAACCGTTGAACAACTCACGGACTAACGATCGATCACTACGCAGAGATCGGCATGGGTGGAGTTTCCAACATCGTCGATGCCGTCGGCGGAGTGAACCTCTGCTACGACTCTGACAGTCAATGACGAGCGCCCGAACTCAATTGGGAAGCGGGCTGCCACGATGCCGATGGCAAGACCGCTCCTGCCTTTGCGCGTATGCGCTATTCCGATCCGCTTGGTGACATTGGACGCGCTCAGCGCCAGCGCCAGGTCGTCTCGAAGACATGTATCAAAGGCCATGCAGCCGGCAACATTGATCAATCCTTCGAGCGCTTTGCGCGTGAACGTGCGAGCATCAGCCTTTACCGTCGACGAAGATTCTTCTGTCCTCGACGTCGGCAAGCTTTGTTTTGGCTTTCCGCAGTGCTCAAAACTCCGGAATGACCGGCTGTTCCTCCGATTGAGGACTTGGGATGCTCGACCTCGCGGGCAGTGCTGTTCTCTTGGAAGACACGACCGCCCCGACTTTCTTCGCCAAGCTCGCGCGGAACACTGACGACAGACGATCTCACCCCTAAGCTCTGAGTCTGCTGAGGCCCTCGTCTAGGCTTCGTCGCTGAGTCTTCCACAGCGTGAATGCAGCCAGCGAAATCGAGTCCTGAAGTTCGCCTGAAACGATCATCGAGGCGCAGTTCAGCGAGGCTCACCCATCGCAATGCGTCGACTTCACCATCAATCTCGCAGCGTTTGCTGCTCGGGCACGGTGCATGCAATGACCTCGATGTGCCCGCCAAGAATTCCCGAATCGGATAGATCGGCCCCAGAGATACTACCCGTTTTCTCCATGAAAACCGGTTTCTTCAAGGAGCTCGCGCAGGCCGGTTGCAATTCCATCCGCGTCGCTTTCTTCGCTCATTCCGCGCAGGGAACTCCCACAGGTCGCGTTCAATTGCGAGGCGACGCTGACGAACAAGTGCGAAGGCACCCTGTTGATTGCGAGCAACAACCACGGCTCCGGCCCTGTCTCCGCCGATCATCACCCGATGCATTCGAGGGATCGCATCGTTTCCTTCCACCCAGGGGAAAGCTCTGTGCATGCCACAGCTGCGTCCACTGCATTTCGTGCCCTTTCATATGCGTCAAGCGCTTTTGCTATGCCTCGGCTAAAACGAATTTCCGACATCATCCGCGAGGGGCGAAGCTCAAGCAGTTCACGAATATCCGAATATGGGAAGGACGCGAGGAACGCAATCCCTCGTCCACTATGACATTCATCCAGAAGCTATCTGAACCGAACCAGCCCGCATCGTGCGCCGTCAAAAATAAAGCCAGCGCCGTGACCGCGAGGCAGCGAAGGACGCCGCCCATGACTCGTTTACGCCACTCGAGGGCTCTGACAGCGAACTCACGAATAAAAAGAGCAAGGGAACGCCAGGAATTGCGCGTCAAGCGTTTCGCGCGAATTTCTTGGGCGGGAGAAGCTCCCGAGGCGGCAGTGAGCTCCTTTTGCGCATCCCGGGCCCGCTTTGTCATGGGGTGGATCAGAACTCGCTGGTATTGTTCGGGCGTCAACGTCGCCATGGCCTCGGTAATCTCACCATTGACGCTCAAACCACGTGCCGCACCAACTTCGCGAAGTGCTTGTTTGCTCAATGCGACGCCAAGGTTCGCAAGGGTTAAGCGCGCATTATCGAGCAGGCGCGCACGCCACATCTGACCTCGACTCAGCGGGCGCACGCACATTCCCCACTGCCGTTGTGCGCGCGTTTCTGGATCGTCATCACCCGAGTCGGTCGCAATGATGGTAAAGCTCATGCGTGAGCTCGGTGCGTCAAGAAGAGCAAGTCTTTTCCGTGTCGCAGCATCCTCGTACAGCAGAGAAAACCAGCGCAGCGCGCAGCGCATGCGGGGCAGTCATGAACGCTCGGGTAAACCTGTCCGCCAGGGAACCTCAAGATCTTGCGGCGCAGCATTGTTCATCCAGTGAGCAAGCAGAGCGACGACGTCTCCCCTGCGAGCCGGGCGGGCGACATGTCCCCTGTTGCTGCGAATCCATTCTGGGAGCCAAGCTCGAAGCGTCAGAGCAATCGAGCGGGCCTCTGGATCTCGAGGTCTTCGATCCTGCCGTGACGCTCCCAAAACTCTATTTCTTCGACGCTCGGGGTGCGAGGCCACGAGATCAGGTGTACCCGCAGGGATTCCATCGCGCTTTGCCACTGGTCTCTTCCGGTTGCTACCAGCACCTCAGCCTCGCGCCTACGGCGAGGTAGCGAACATACGCTGGATAGGAACCGATGTCCTCTGAGTCACATTCCTCAAGGTCCGCGAGCAGGGTGCACAGCTGAGCGCGACGAGCCGAGGCCGCACCAGCTTCGGTGTCGCCCGAAAGCGTTGAGGGCAGCATAAGCGGCCGAAACGAATGTTTCACTTTCAACTCTGCTGCGTTGAAGGGCAATCCATTGCGCCCTCTCCTGAGCATCCCCGGCGGGCAAAGCCACCCACGGGTGGAGTTGGCGCCTCGCAAACCCACGACTAAGGGAAGATCCTGAAAGCGTGGGACACCCAAGGCCTCGGCAATCCCATCGGGGCCAAGCGAAAGGAAACATATGCCGTCCAGGAGTTGGTTGCGGTCAACGTAGACGTAATCCGCGCTCAAGAGCGCCATCCGCAGCTTCATGATGAAGCGATGGATGGCAGCTTCTGGTCCGAAGCGACGTCAGCCATCGCCTGCTCAAGTGAGTCGAAATCACTGATCGATACGGTCGATGCAGTCCAGTTCACGCGGGCAGGCGATTTGGAGGCCCGTTGGCGTCAGGGCATTGTTCACGACCGAGTTGGAACCCTTGATCGCGCGAGGACCCGCCTGCCATGCATCCCATGCCGACTGAAGAATCTCGGCCACGCCATAGTTTGCCTTTCCAACCCAAATCCACCGCGATTGACTGCGGATCACCCGATGAGCATCGGCGGGTCACCGGCGCGACGGTCAAGCTCATCAACCGGGAAATGCTAACCGGAGACGGCGCGCAGACCATCGATGATTTCACGAACGGAGGTTCCAAGTCCGGTACCAACGTTGAATTGACGGTGCGCGGGAACGCCACGATTGAGAGCATCCAGAGCGTAAATGTGTGCGTCTGCCAGTCTCTTGACGTGGATGTAGTCACGGATACGTGCCATCATCAGTCGGGTAGTCAGTTCCCGAAAATCTTCGGGTTTTCACCGCGAGCAAGGCGGTCCAAGACCATCGGAACCGGGTTCAAGCACGCGGGGTCCGCCAGGTCATTCCATCCGGCTCCGGCGACGTTGAAGTAGCGCAGGCCAATCCAATTCAGTCCCCACGCACGTTCAGCGTCAGCCATCATCCACTCACCGATGAGCTTGGTTTCACCGTAGGGGTTAATCGGCTTCTTCTCGATGTCCTCGGGGATCACCGGGACGGGAGGCATTCCGTAGACGGCTGCGGAGGAGGAGAAGATCATGTTCTTCACTCCGGCCTCTTCCATCGCCAAGAGGACGTTGGCCAGACCACCGATGTTCTGGCGGTAGTACCACGCCGGACGCTCGACAGATTCTCCGACCCTGCTTTTGTGCGGCAAAGTGGACGACACCGGTAACGTCTTCGTCGATCATTGCCTGGGTCAGCTTCGAGTGCTTCATCGCGAGCAACATCGACCTTGATCAGGGTTGCGTCGCCAATGCGATTCGCTGCCCCAGTGGTCAGGTTGTCGACGACAACAACCTTTTCGCCTCGTTCCAGCAGAAGACGGACAACATGCGCGCCGATGTAACCGGCGCCTCCGGTAACAAGAATGCTCATGTTGTTCAGTGTACGGCAGTGAAAAAGCGTCGCGAGCGTCGCCCCATGGAAACGAGAGCACCTTCGGGCATGATGCGCCCGGGATCATGCAGGTTGCAGGAATCGCAGCTAAGGAGACGGTGAAAAGTGGCGGGACGGTGCGCGAAAGTTCAATGCGCCGCCCATTGTTTCGATCAGGTCCTTTGCCAGAGCCAATCCGATACCGCTCGATCCCGTGTCCGGAGACGCCATTTTCGAAAATATGAGGGCCAAGTCGGCCTCGACTCCTTCTCCTTCGTCTGAGACTTCGATGACGACTCCGCGATTATTGGCGCTATTGCGCGCATGAACCCACGTTGTTCCAGCACCGTATCGCAGGGAGTTTTCGATCAGAGTTGCCAAAAACCTGGGCGATCTTTGCTTCATCGGCCAAAATCGGAGTACCCGCTTCGTCGGTGAATCGCAGAACTCGACCGGCCTTTTTCGAATGCTTCTCCCATTCTTCACGCTGGGTATTGAAGATCTCGAGGACATCGGATTGCCTCTGTTGCCGCAGATTGGCGCTTTGTTCGTATCCAGCAGCTCGGTGACGACGGTGGTTAGTCGTTCAATCTGTTCAAGGCAGGAACGGGCTTCTTCTTGGACTTCTTCTTCCGTTGAAATCATTTCGATTTCTTCGAGGCGCATGGACAGTGCCGTCAGCGGAGTGCGCAGTTGGTGCGAGGCGTCAGCAGCTAGCTGGCGCTCAGCCGCGAGTCTCGTGCCATTTTTCACCTGTGCGCTGAAGTTCTTCTTGGACGAGGGTCGATTTCCTCGATCCCGAAGGTTTGACGCGCGCGCGAACCCTGACCTGATCCAATTTGTTCTGCCTGTGCAGACAGGTAGATCAACGGAGCGGATAGGCGCCGTGAAAAACGCGAGGCCAAGGCCCATCCAACTGCCAGAGAAACGACGATTCCTAAGAAAGAGCCCGGCGACCTGAGCGATTCCTCGGATCGCGTCTCGCGCTGAAACAGTGATGGAGACGCGCACTCCATTGGCTGACCACGCAGTGCGGGAAATAGTCGAGTCCTCGCAGGGGCTGACCAACTGTGATGGGTGTGGGCGTTTGGGGCAGAGTGACTTCCCACATAGGTGGGGCCGCCACCTGTCACCAGTGTTTGCGCCCAAGCACGCGCATAGCTTTCGGATAATCCGCCGCTTGCCATGCGTCGATCGAGTGCGCTTTGAACAGTCTGAACACGAGCATCAATGCACTCGTTGCGCATTCCAGACCAAGATCGACGAGGCGATCGCGCCGGGGAACTCCCAGCAGCAGTGCCACAACCGCAACTGCGGTGACAATCATTCGCGCAGCGCGTTTACACATAGCGAGCCCTTAAATCTTGATCTAGGCGGAAGGCTTTTCAGGCGAAAACCCATTCACGAACGGTCGTGATATAGCGCGGTGATGCAGCGTCATCTCCGAGCTTGCGGACACAGCCACGAGACGTGCATGTCGAGGGTCTTGGTTGAGCCGCTCAGACCATTCCCCACACTTCGCGCATGAGGTATCGCGGGGCACAACGTTTCCGGCTTCGCGCACCAAAACGCGCAGGAGTTCAAATTCTTTTGCGGTAAGAGAGAGCTCAACACCGCTGACGTATGCGCGATGCGCTGCTACATCAATGCGAACGTCCTGAACGACGAGATCACCATCAGCAACTTCTCCACCACCACGGCGAAGGAGAGCGCGCACGCGAGCCAGCAATTCTGCAAGGCGGAAAGGCTTCGTCACGTAGTCGTCAGCTCCAGCATCGAGGCCGACAACCATGTCCACCTCGTCTGCGCGGGCAGTCAGAATCAGGATCGGAACAGCACTGCCGGAAGAACGGATCTCCCTAGCGACGTCCAAACCATCCATATCGGGCAATCAGGTCAAGAACAACCAAGTCAATACCATCAAGATCTTCAAGTGCACTCCGGCCATGATCGTGCGCACGCACATCGTAGATCTCTCGCGCGAGCACGAGTCAAGGGAGCCAGCGATAGCCGGGTCATCTTCAACGAGAAGCACTGTAGTCACGGTAATAGCATACCGGATTTCAGGTATTTCTTGTAGATTTCTTGACCAAAAATGGGATGAAATCACAAGATCAGGTAAAACACCTTAAGACAGCGTCTTAGCGACGATATGTCAGCAAATAGGGGAAATCGTTCCAAAAACCCCGCAGCGTTGCGCTTGGGAACTCTTCAACGTCGTATTCCATTCCCGCTTTACCCGCAGCGATTGCGGCCGCGGTTGTGGGATCCATCAAGATTTTGCCAACAGGAGCAATATCCACCAATCGAGACGCCAGGTTCACCGTCGGCCCAAAAACGTCGCCCGAACGAGAAAAACACATCGCCGCGCACAAATGACGCACGCACGGGAAGCATCTGATCATCCGCTCCAAGCTGCTCAATCAAAGACACGGCAACTCTAAGCCCCGTCTCCAAGTCGTCTGCGATGTACATGACCGCATCGCCGATCATCTTGACGACGCGCCCACCGGCGTCGGTAGACAGCATCTCTGGACAATTGCTCGAAAGCGGCCGATGAGATCGACTAGCTTTTCCGCCAAAATTGCCGACGAAGACGTGTAGGAGACCATATCGACGAAAGCCCCAAGGAACGGTTGAGAGGGAAAACGAGGCTGCAAGCCCTCGTGGCCGCGAGTCGAAATTTCATGGTCCATTCGTTTAAGAAGAGCATCCAACTGACGTCGCCATGAGTGACGCAAGACGTCTTCAAGGACGTCAACGCGCTCTCGGATATGGTCGAGGACATACATGCGCGCAGCCGTATCATCGAGGCCAAAGCGGCGCATCGTATCTTCAACGAGCGCCTCAACCTGCCACAGGCCAAGGCGATCAGCTAGGGTGAGAGTTCGCACGAAGAAGGAACGCGCCGTTGCCGTATCAATCGCACCTGAAGCCATGAAATGTCGACCACTGAAGGAAGAGCTTCGCATCATTTTCGGTGAAGACTTTTTCTTCGCTTCGCGGGGAGGGAAAGCCCATTGCGACCCAAAAATCCCGCACTTCCTCAATAGTCACGCCCGCCATGGAGGCAACGTCTTCAATCGTAAGCGTTTGCGGGCCACCCAAAAAGCGAAGATGTGTTGGTATGCACGGTCGAAAAATCTGAGTGTTTTCCCTCGTCGTCCTTCACACTTCCTCCACAGGTGTGGTCTAACACACATTATTCTAGTGAAGAAAAACCTCCTCCTGCACGAGAAAATGCTGAGTATGCAGTTTGTCTTAGCCTCACAATCCCCCGCCAGACTCCGAATTCTTCGAGAAGCCGGTATCGATCCCATCGTCTGCGTCTCCGAGGTCGACGAAGATGCAGTCCTCGAGGCTATCCCCTACGCCAGCGCCGACGAGAAAGTGCGCGCCCTCAGCCACAGCGAAAGGCCACTGCGTAGCCTCGGCAATCGTGGAGGGAAGGATTAACGTTCCCGAAGCAGGCAAGCTCCCGCGCGAATGCGTCCTCGTCGCTTGTGATTCAATGCTGGAATCCGGAGGCAAACCGCTGGGCAAAACCCCACGATCCCTCAAACTGCATTGACAAGAGTCAAAGAACTAGTCGATGTCCCAAGCAACCCTGTGGAGCGGACACTACCTGGTCCACCTACGCGAAAACACTGCAGGATGGGAAATTCTTGCAAATAGTGCTCACAGTTGCTCAGCAGATCTGTTTCGGGGCGATTAGCGAAGAAGCAGCCGCATACGTTGCCTCAGGTGAACCTCTAGAAGTCGCCGGATCTTTCACGATCGACGGCCTCGGCGGAGCCTTTATCGAAGAAATCCACGGCGACCACCACAACGTTATCGGTATTTCAATCCCGCTCGTGCGCACCATGATGGCGGACTTGGGCCTCAAATGGACCGATCTATGGGAACACTGGAACCCACAGGCCTCGAACTAATCTAAACAATCGGCTCCGCGACCAGACGCTGGCAAGCCGCCGCAATACGTTCATCGCTCGCGGTCAGCTCGTACGCACAAAGCCCACCCCGGCCTCGCCGTAAAAGTCGCCGGGGGCGACAACAATGCCGCGATTGGCAAAAGCACCAACGAGGTCCCAAGAGTTCATCACGCCACGCGGGTCGCGCACCCACAGGTACAGGCCCGCAGCGGAGTCGCCATCACGCTCCAAACCGGTAGCCGCGACCGCGTCGACAAGCTGCGCTCGGCGGCGCGCATAAATCTCACGCTGCGCCTGGACATGCTCGGTATCCCCCAAAGCACACTGCATTGCCGCTTGGACAGGCGCGGGCACCATCATTCCGGCATGCTTGCGAACCTCAATGACGGGAGCCAAAAGCTTCGGATCCCCATACATCAATGCTGCTCGGTATCCGGCCGAGTTTGATTGCTTTCGACAGGGAATACAGCACGATCAAAGAACTGGGGATCCCCATCGCACATGCGCTCATCTAAGTGAAGGAACGCCGTGACTCACACTAGGGTTCTTCCACGCCAAGGCCGCGTAGCACTCGTCCGAAATGACGATGGCATCGTTGCTTCGCGCCCACCGAACAACCGCTCGAAGCTGCTCAAGTGAAAGAACGTGCCCATCAGGATTCCCCGGGAATTAAGCCAGACGAGCTGCGCCTGCGATAAGAATCCGGATCCGTAGGATCCACCGGAATGGGAGTGGCGCCTGCCAAACGAGCACTGATGTCGTAGGTCGGATACGAGGGCCCGCGGGAAAGGACAGTGTCGCCAGGGCGCACGCCCAGAAGGAATGGCAGCCACGCGACAGCTTCCTTCGATCCGATTGAGGGAAGAACTCCCGTCACTCCCACGTCCACCATATTGCGACGCTTGCCCCAATCAAGGATTGCACGGCGAAGCTCGACGCTTCCGATCACCGTCGGATGCCCGGAGCGTCCGAGCTGTCCTAAGCGCATCTTGGATGAGCTCAGGCGTTGGATCGACCGGCTGCCGATAGAGAGGTCACACACTCCATCGGCATGCTCATTCGCACGTTCGCGGTAGGCGCGAGCTTATCCCAAGGGAAGTCGGGAAGATCAAGTGGACGCGGAAGAAGGCTCATTTACTTGTCCCAGTCCTCGTTTTGCGGAGGAAGGGCACTAATCCACGGGACATCGAAGGACTGAGGACCTGTCTTCTGTGCACCGCCGGGAGAACCCAGGTCGACGAAGAGTCAGCATTTGCCTGCAAGTAGTCAGACCATTTCGCCGGGCAGGTCGTCCTCGTAGAAAAATTGCCTCGGTCGGGCACACCGGCTCACAGGCGCCACAATCCACGCACTCATCGAGGGTGGATGCACAAGGTGCGCTCCCCTCGTAAATGCAATCGACGGACACTCATCAACGCATGCCCGGTCCTTGACGTCAACACAGGGCTGGGCAATGACGTACGTCATGTATTCCTCCTTGGACTGGGTCCGACAAACAGTTCATTCTATTATCGCCAACATGACACCTGACGCGAATCCCGAGCACTTTTCAGCTGATAGTGGGCAAATTTAGCACTCCCCCAGCGAGGCGAGGCCGGGTATACGCCACACCATTCGCACGCAATTCCCAGGCAGCCCCAGCGCCGAGACCACCGCTGCTCCTGCGGGAAACGATCAGTTAGCGGCAGCGATCGCCCGTTTACCCTGGATGCGCCTTGAGCTCGGCTCGCGCGTGGTGGTTCGCTACCGCTGGAAAGATGGACTCCACGACGCCCCTTGGGATCTTGCTCGAAAAGGCACCGACCCACGTGGTGATTGGACACCAGGCGAGGCCGCGTGAAGGTAGACGCGCGAACCATGGTGACCGGCAAGCGGGTCCCTCCCCGCCACAGATTGAGGAAAGAGCCCCACGCAGAGCTATTTCTCGCGCAGGGCAAACTCTTTTGCTGATCAGTCCTTGTTCTCGACGACGCTCACGCGCAGCGATCTTGAAGCGTTCCTGCGCATCCAGAACGACCTTGCGCACGCGCACCGCTTCGGGAGTCACCTCAACGCATTCATCATTCGCGGCGAACTCAAGGGATTCTTCCAAAGTCAGCTTTCGCGAAGGTGTCGGCGACTCATACACATCAGCGGTCGCGCTAGCGCGTATTCGTCTGCTTCTTTTCGCGGCAGATATTGACATCCATATCCTCACCGCGGGGATTCTCGCCGACAACCTGGCCTTCATAGACCTCTGAACCGGGCTCAACAATGAAAGAACCACGCTCTTGGAGGTTCGTCATAGCGTAGGGCGTTGCCTGTCCCGCGCGGTCCGCAACAAGCGAACCGGTGAGGCGCTGTTCGATCGCGCCCTGCCAGGGTGCATAGCCTTCGGCGATAGACGACGCAATACCCGTTCCGCGAGTTTCCGTCAGGAAGCGCGTACGGAAACCAATCAGACCGCGAGCAGGAACAATGAATTCCAAGCGGATCCAGCGAACCGTGGTTCGCCATCGTTTCCATGCGGCCCTTGCGCTGGGCCATGAGCTGAGTGACCGATCCCAGGTATTCCTCGGGAATGTCGATAGTCATGCGTTCCATCGGTTCAGAGCGCACGCCATCAATGGTCTTGGTGACGACCTGAGGCTTACCAACGGTCAGCTCGAAACCTTCACGGCGCATCTGCTCGACCAAGATTGCCAAAGCAAGCTCACCACGCCCTTGGACTTCCCGATGCATCAGGGCGCTCGGTGGGAAGCACGCGCAGCGAAACGTTACCGACGAGCTCGCGATCAAGACGGTCTTTCACCTGGCGTGCGGTGACCTTTGCTCCCCTTGACCGGCCGGCCATGGGCGAGTGTTAATTCCGATCGTCATGGAGATTGCCGGATCATCAACGGTAATCAGCGGCAGAGGACGCGGATCATCGAGATCGACCAGAGACTCACCGATGGTGATGTCTTCAATACCTGCGACTGCAACGATATCGCCGGGTTCGGCACTTTCGGCAGGGATTCGTTCGAGGCCTTCGGTTCAAAGCAACTCGGTGATGCGAACGGGCTTTAATGCTTCCATCGTGGCGAGCAAGTCCCACGGTTTCACCCTTGCGCAATGTTCCGTTGTGGATACGCAGCAGCGCGAGTCGTCCCAAGAATGGAGAGGCGTCCAGGTTCGTCACATGAGCCTGAAGGGGTGCGTCTTCTTCGTACTCGGGACCGGGATGCGGTGAAGAATCGTTTCGAAGAGGGCTCGAGGTCCTCGGTGGGGATATTGCCGTCACCGGGGTTGGTGAGCGAGGACTTTCCGGCCTTTGCCGAGGCGTAAACAACCGGAACGTCGAGCAGAATCCACATCTGCGTCGACGCCTTCGCTCATTAGATCTTCGGCCAGAGCAAGAAGAAGGTCCTGCGTTTCAGAGACAACCTCTTCGATGCGGGCATCGGGGCGGTCAACCTTGTTGACGACGATGACGACGGGAAGTTGCGCTTGAAGAGCCTTACGCAAGACGAAGCGGGTCTGCAGGAGCGGGCCTTCGGAAGAGTCAACCAACAAAACGACGCGCCGTCAACCATGGACAGGCCTCGTTCAACCTCGCCACCGAAATCGGCGTGCGGGAGTATCGATCACGTTGATGACCACACCGCCTTCGAGGCCCAGCTTCTGGGCGGCGGGACCACAGTGAGTGAACCGCGGTGTTCTTGGCCAAGATCGTAATGCCTTTTTCGCGTTCCAGATCGCGGGTCCATGACGCGTTCACCGGTTTTTCTACCGTATCGCGCTCATTGAATGCGCCTGACTGCCACAGCATGGCGTCAACCAGAGTAGTTTGCCGTGGTCAACGTGTGCAACAATCGCGACATTACGTAGATCTTCGCGGATGGTCATAAGACTCCCTATTACTTACCGATTCGCTTCCACAGAAAGCTTATCGCCGTTTTTCAGAATTCCCTTCTCCGAGGGACTATGTGTGAGGCGTTACTCGCGCTATCCTTGTCCAATGGCAAACCGACGTGTCTATCGCGCCAGCAATGACCGCTGCGACGCAAGTTTTTCAGATTCCGGTGCTCAATTCCTTGAATGGACCCCTGCGGGCACCGAGCCGGTACTGTGGCTCTCCGAGCGTTCCCTTCCGTGGGCATCGACGCCTGCACGAGGCGGTATCCCGAGTTTGTGCACCGTGGTTCGGCGTTGCGACTGCTTCTTTGGCAGCACCCGGATCCGAGGCTCAAAATCACGGCTTCTTAAGGAATGCAACGTGGGAACTGGTTGAACGCACTGATGACAGTGCGATTCTTTCCTTCACCTATGCTCCGACGACAAAGACGGAGATGGCGAAGTTCACATCGTTTTACGCTCAGCTTCATGCCACCTTCGGGGAGCATCTTCATCTGGCGCTCACAATAACGAACGCCGATGAGGAAGCTTTCTACGTGGACGAGGCCTTGCACCCCTACTTCAACGTCTCAGATGTCCCGCGAGATCAGCGTTGTGGGGCTGGACGGAGCCGAGACAGCTGTGCACGGTGACAAATGAGCACTCTGTTCAGAGCGACGTGACCTTCACTCAGGGACAGGGTCGACTCGATCTTCGATTTCGCGAGGGGACCGTTTCAATCCTTGACCCGGGTTTTGGCCGTCGTATCGTCATCGAGAAGGGAGCACTCGGCCTCGACAATCGTGTGGAATCCCGCCGGGGCAAAGGCTGCAGATATGCACCACGAGGTTGAAACACTTCGTGTGTGTTGAGGTGGGTAATGTCCGCCAAAAATGCCGTCTTCCTCCAGCCGGGCCAATCGCACGATCTCCCTGACAATCACCGTAGAAAAACTGAACTAACCCCTACGGGTGGCGGTAAACCGGCTGTCGTGGCCTCCAGAGTCCAAAAACGCTCTGCGAGCCACGGCAGCTGGATCTTCAAATGCTACCTTCCAGACTTTCCAGCTGTGCCCTCCAGGATATGAGCGTGTTTCAACCGTCATTCCCGAGGCCTGGGCAGCTTCGTCGACCTCAATCAGTCCTTCTTTAAACGATGTCGTCGCTCCCCAGAAATAATCCCCGCCAGTAGCGTCATAGCGACGCGTTTTTCATCACCTGCACTGGGTCATTCGCCGCGTAGAGTTCGCGACTTCCGTCAAAACCTTCAGAAATGGTTCGTTCTTCATTACCCAGCTGGGGTGGGCCTCGCCGAGACATATCAGGAAACTGCGGTATGTCTGCGGAGCGCGATGGCTGCTTGAAGAGCACAGGTTCCGCCAGAGGACAATCCGGCGATTGCCCATTGACCGGCGTCTGTTGAAACGAGGAAATTCTCCGCAGCCACTTCGGGACATCCACTTCCAGGTAACGCGACTTTCCCGTGAAAGTATCCGAGCACAGGATTCGCTGTCTGACTTCAAAGGCATCGACAACCGCGACGGTTGAGCGCGCCCCCTCTACTTGCGGCGAACTGCTCCATGGTTTGAGAAGCTTGCAAGACCAACCAATCTTGGGGGGTGCCAGGTTGGCCAGTGAGCAGAGTAATCACAGGAAGAGTTGCCTGCGGATCGGCAAAAATAGGACGGCGGGAGATACACGAGCCTGGCGTGGCTTGAACACTGAATCTGAAGAAGGAATATCAGCACGGACCACCGCTCCCTCGGCGATACGTGCACTCTGCGCTTCTTCATCGAGGTTCTTCAACTCATCCCAGGAAATGGTGCGCACTCCCCGCCCACGACCTCGGCCATGGTCGGATGGGCCTCGAAAGTGGTAATTGATTCCCAAAAGCTGCGCCAACGGCAATCAGTAACCACGCGCACAGCGCAACACAGAAACGACGCAACCATTGCTTGCGTCTGGTCAAACTCCAACAAAAACCATCACTGCAGCAACTAAAGCCGGCGATGCTTACAGCCATGTCACTCGCCCCCAGGCCTTCTGCAACGGGATGCCAGACATGCTCAACAAGTTGGTGGACGACCACGACGAGGATGACGCCCGACAACACTCATCGAACGCGCCTTGATCGACAGCGGACGCATGACTCAGCCAGATCCAGACAGGCTAGCCGCGATCAGTGCTGCGGCAACGAAGGAATCCAGACACGCAGGGTGGGACATAGTGAAGGATGCTAATCACGAGAAACCAGCTTTGCAGCCAAGGGAGACGGCACTTGCTGCACTCATTTCGAGGCAGATACGCGTGAGCAGTGCCAATCCGACGGAAAGACCTGCGCGATATCGAGGGAATCGCGGTGCAGGGAACAAAACGAACTTGGAACTTTTTCTTGCTAGGCAAGAAGCGAACGGAAGCCGTAAACGGGCTCCATAGCATTACCATGACATCCAAAACCGGAGCGAATGCCAAGCGTGAATCGCGAGGTCTTCGACTCTTCACACTGTCCCGACTCGGCCAGTGGCGCGCCGGAGAGGAAATGAACTATGAGTCCCTTCTTCTTGTGCAAGGAGGGCAGCGACCGATGAGAAAATCAATGGCCAGACGGAAGCCTTGATCGATCTCGCCGCATCACGTCCAGAGTCAATCAATGACGCTGCCCTTCAGTGGACAGGCATCCAGCCAGCGTCACTGCGTGAATATGGTCTTCTTCATCGACCGCAAGCAAGAGACGTGTCTGCGGATCATCAAGTTCACGCAAACCACCTGGGGTGAAGCCCATTTCAGGAAGAGCCTTCTCGTCAGCCCGTAGCTGGCAAATCGCCTGGTTGTTCCTTCGAGGCCTCGTCAAGATCCGGGTAAGACGCCCACTGTGCACGGATTCCCTTCACGCTTAGCATGGTTGAAGGCAGTCCTCACGTCTTGGAACTTCTTCCCCTTAAATTCGAGGTCTCCCAGGTCGATAATTGCTTCTTCAGCGACCTTGACCGTTGACCAACCTAAGCGGTGCGCTTCTTTGGCCCCTCTTCATGGACTGAGTAGAGGGCGGGAATAAGAAGGCGTCGGTCGCGAAAGTCACCAAACTCGAAATCGCAGAGGAGATGTGTTCCTCATCGGCGCTGCACTGCGTGAGTTAGGGCCACACCGGATTCTTGGCGGTAGGAGACACCGCAGGTGCGATCGGGACTAATCCACGTTGAGTTTCCTTGCCGAGGTGAGCATCCATCCCAAAAGGAACCCGCGCCTTGCGATTCGACCAGAGACAGGAGCTCGTCTTGTTTCTCGTGGCTTACATCAGCGGGGCCAAAAGACCTTCAACAAGCTCTACAGAACTGATGACCCACACCGCAGCGGGAATCCAGACGGTTGCAGTCGCCGCCGCCACCGTCGTCGCTACTAGGGGTGTCAAAAGGCCATTTGCGCGCCAGCGAGCATATGCAGATCAGATACGCTTCAAGAAGATTCAGCGGGGTGGCATCAGGAACAAAGTAGAAGGGCATCGACATGCCGACAGCAAGGGCGACAATACCTCCGGCAAGGAAAGAAACAAGAGATGATCCCCGCGCGCTTCCGGCGAGACTTTTGGCGCGCGGACTTGGAAGAGCAGAGGCGTCCACGCGGTGAGCAGCATTGCTATCAACGGGAAGGCCACACCAACCAAGAACTTCATTGTGGGAATATTGACGGCGAAATATCCCTCAGGGAACTTCCTCTGCATTACCGAAATCGATGCCAAGAGAGGATCGTCTGGGCAACGCCGATGACACTCAGCGCGCCTTGAAGAATTATCGTTCCCACCCAAGCTCCACGGCGGCCTCGGAAGAGTCAAAGGCTAGGACCAACTGCACGAGAAAGAATCGAAGCAAGAACGACAGGGGCGTAGAGCATGAGGGAGTTGCCATAGAGCCTCCTTCAAACACCTCATGGGTGCCTCATTTTGCTGGCACAGGGCCCACATGCACTGCTGCTCAGCAAGCTCGGGAGAAAAAGCCGCACGATCAAATGCCAAGAGGCCCATGACTTGTAAAGTCAGATCGCATTGACGGCACCGAGTGTAGGCGGTGAGTGACCAGGGGATCACATGACGAGCAGGGATCGCCAATGCCCAGCATTGAACGATTCCTTGTCGACCAACCAATCGCAAAGCCACCACCAAGCAGCCGGAAACGAAAGCAAAAAGTCGGGCCAGGGAACCTGCGCTACTGCTAAATGCAAAAAGCGCAAGAAGGATAACAAGCACACCAATACGCGTGCGCCACGCCTAAACTGTTCATCTTCGCACTTGCGGTCCCTAATGCGGATACCAAAACGGACAGAACCTGAGACCGGGCCGCTAACCATGGAAAACGCCCAATTCAACGAGGCGCTATGAGCCAGGGCAGCGCCGCCCACAAGCCCGTAGAGAAATCGGAAGCGAAATCACGGCGAAGCGCCCAAACCTTTGACCGAGAAAACGCTCGAGTGGTCCGCCAACAATGAGCATCATGAGGATCAGGTTGATCACTGATTCCCGTTGAATGAGCCCATCAAAACGGTGGTGAAAGCGTGAAGCGGTTGAACGTGTCCGCCCTGAGCAGCAGATCGATGTATCCACTGTGCGCGAGTCATGTGCGACGCGCAGGCCACGATCAGCATCAGGACTGAAAGAAATACAGAGCATGGAGCGGTTTCGCAGCCACTGTCAGGACGTGTGCCCTACTCCCCTGGCTCGCGATGCGAGTAGAAAGCGATTCGACTGTATGTTCGCCGTCCGTTGCGGATGGACTTGAGAGCTCACTGGAACTCCTTCGCAGGCAGAGGAACGCCCTGCTCCTCCCGAATTAGATCTTAGAACAGTGCTCCGACAGCTCAACTCGAAGTTCCTCGTTTCAGGGTTGAATCAGGGATATTTCCGGGTCAAGCTCACGTTGAGAGGCACTTCGGTCACAATTCCGTACACTGTGTGACGCTCAGCCCGGGAGGAGGGCAATATGGGATTGCGCAGGGCATTAGCTCATGTGGTCATGCAGGTGTCACGCTGGACTTTTACGCCCGGGCACCCCTCTTCCCGAACGCTGCGTCGTTTTGGGAGCACCTCACACCTCGAATTGGGATGGTTTCTACATGGTTGTTGCCATCGTGGGCACTGAAACGTCCTTCTATTTCTTGGTGAAGAAAGAACCTCACCGATGTCGGTCATTGGCCGGATTGTGCGGAAACAGTGGCGGGATCCCAGTCGAGCGAAAATCCCGGACACCTGGTAGAGCAGTCATCGCTTTAGCTCAGTCCAGTGAAACTTTTGTCCTTATCATTGCTCCCCAAGGGCACACGTTCGATTCGTCCCTATTGGAAATCTGGTTTTTATCGCATCGCTCAGGGTGCGGGTGCCTGTGGTTCCTGGTTTCATCGACGGCGGACAACGCCGCTATGGCTGGAGCTCCATCGAACTCAGTGGAGATCAGCGCAAAGGACATGGATGCTATCCGCGCATTTTATGCGGGAATTATTGGGATTCACCCGAAAAAGACCTGCGTCCCCGCCTGCGCAGCGAAACACGAACAGCTAGTTTTTAGCCGCGGTGGAGGCGGCACAGCGTCGACGACGAGTTTCTCCACTGCTCCTTCAGGGATCCTTCGACGCGCCTTTTGTGTCTTCATCGGCTTGAGCGATTGCGGTGATTGCCGAGGCCAAAGGCAGGGTCTGGCCATGAACGCAGTTCCTGCGCGCATGCTCGGCCTGCCACGGAGACATCCCAAGATTCTTCCGTCCGCAGGGTGCGAAACTTTCGCCATCGCCCGAAATTTCGTTGCAGTTGCCGCGACGAGGTTGAGCAGGAGGCGCTTCCCGTCGCGTATGCGTGCCTGACCAAAGTGAGTGCCTGCGCACTGTGTCCGCCCGATTGCATCGGCAACTTCGAGCTCGTTGCCTCGACTCGCCCGGGTAGTAGCGGCGAACCGCCTCATGGGTAATGGTCCCTGGACGTCACTCAACAATTGCGCCACAGCTGCCGCAAGTGCACTGAGGTCGTTTCCTAGTGCATCAACCAAGGCCTGCGCGGCTTCTGTTTTCAATTTTTCCGGTGTGCGTTGCGCACATCGGAGCGAACAAAGTCCAACTTATCGCGATCATTTTTCAGCGGCTCTGCCGGAATAACCGGGAATCCGGCCTTCGCAATCGCGTCGAGGGTTTCTTTCCTCTGGCGTTACCGCCAGGTGACGCAGGAAGATCCATACCATCGGCGGCGGGCTGGCTCAGGGTATGCCTGCAGATCAGTGGCTAGGGCATCCGTCATGTTCTCGAGGTCAGAGATGATGATCGTCCGGCTTTCGCCGAAAAGAGAAGGCAGGTGAGAACGTCCGGTTGGCCTGTGGTAGCTTCCGCAGGAAGATCTGTCCGCTCGAGGCTGGGATCGACTTCGTGTGCAAGGCGTCGCGGCTCGCTCAGCGCTCGATCTGCGAGCAAGCTTTCACTGCCCTTGAGTTAAAACAACGGGAGCAAGACGAGGAGAACCGGTGCTGCCTGAGTGTTCGCTGCCATGAGGCCGCTCTCCTTCCGCATTTGTACCCATCCGCTTATGTTGACTTCTTTCCCCTCCTAGTGTGACACGTTCGAGGGGCCTCGACGTCGTGAAGCGCCGGGGCGAGCAGCAACAATAAGAGCAATGCTGAATTCCCGCACCACAGCAAAGATTCCGGCGTTGTTTCCAAAGCGAGACTCGAGCTCCGGGTAGGAAGAAAAGAACCTCGCAACAGCTGAGATCACGCTGTTCCCCATGAGGCAATCCAGGCACAGACAAAACCAAAGAGCGCATATAACTGCGCCCCAAGAGCAGCAGCGAAGACGCAATGGTTACCGGGTGACGAATGGTGAGATCGGAATTTGCGCTGGGATCGACCACAGCCCAATCCATGAATTCATGGAATCATGACGGGGAGCGGTGGCAAGTTGCGCTCAAGCGGGATGCGCCAACAATGCACTCATTCGAGGGATCCACGCGTTTTCCGTAGCTACCCCAATTTTTCTCCCTCATGCGAAATCCACCGAGCGGGGACACTGACTCCCCAGGTAGCAGAGGACAGAGACAGAAACCAAGTGAACACGCATCGAAAGGAGAAAGGAGACAGAGCCACTATCGCGACGGCGCTCAAGGATGAATATATCCCTCCTTCGCGGTTCAACCACATTCTCCCAAAGGCAATGAGACTGACCCCGAATGAGCGTAGAACCGAGGCTTGGGGGCCGACCAGTGCGACAAAAGAGAAGAAGAACCGCCAGTTGCACGACGAGTTTCCATTGTTTTTTGCGCGGCGATAGAAGGCCGATAGTCATCAAGGAGGATCGACATGTGTGCCGGAGACAGCTGTGAGATGGGCGAAAGAGACGGTTTTCATGTCGTTGCGCATCGGGCACTGGCTTGATGATCATCTCCAAGAGACATGCCTGGAACTAAAAGCTCGAGCATGCTGTGGAGAGAAGAAACAACTCTTTTCGAGGTTGCCACGAAATGCTCGTGAGTGTGACCATCGATCCGTTGATGGCAGGGTTTCCCATTTCTTGACGCGAATGGACCCGACGATTGGGAAGCTGCTATGGGACCGGGTGAGATCGAGCTTCCCATCGAGCGCGATAACATCCCCGCGTCGAAGGTGAGCAAACTGAGAGGTGTCACTGGAGAGCAGGAATGTCATAGGCTGGCGCCCGCTTTAACGTGCTGCGCCCTCGCGAAAGTAACGACACGCTGTTTCTTCTTCGTTTTGTATCCTTCATCTTGGGGAATGCTCTCTTTCAGCTTCGCTCACGAGCCGCGTGAAAGCCCTGCAAAGTCATCCCGTGCGCGCTGATCCGCGCTTTCTCTTCTCCCAAGCAGCGGCGGTTGTTGCGCTCACCGCGGCATAGACGCAATGACGCTCATCGTGGCAGCGCATTCGCTCCAACGCAGCAGCCATGCGTCAGGCCACCCCAATCCACTGTAGGCGGTAAAGAGAGTGTCCCGCTGTACTGGCCCAGCCAGGACATGAGCGACCGTTGAGGAATGCATGGGTTGACGACCACACTGCAAAGTGCGTATGGGAAGCAAGCGAATATCTACCGATCTTCGTATCATTGGCACGCCCCCTTGACGAATCTTTTTCAGTATCGATGGGCCAATCCCCGGTACAGCATCAAGATCGTCGACACCGCTGATGGGATGAGATTGGCGATAGGCGATGATTCGATTGGCAGGGAGGGCCCGACACCGTCAGATTCTGTAGTCCGACAGCATCGGCGCTGGCGACATCGACGCACGTTCGAGGCGCTCTCCGTTTCCTTCTGTCTGACAAGACTGCGCCTGTTTGAGTGAACGCACTTTGAGCTCAGCCATCGACAAGGACTCGTGCAAGGTTGATGCTCTGCGTATCGGCGTCTTCGGTGAAACCACCAGCTATCGATTGCATCCATGACTCGCGTTCCCTTGACGGGCGTATTACTCCGGGGCGGCGAACTTCCCCCGTCGTGGAGAACGATCTGGGGACCGTTGCTATGCGATAGAACGCTGGCAGATGACGATGGCACAGAATGAGCTGAGGGCGGATTCCTCGGCCACGGCCTCGTTGGTGGAGGAGGATCGGGCGCGGTCCCTGATCCCCACGAACTCAACGCAATACCAAAGCACTGCGAAAACTCCACAAACCGCAAGCACGACCGCAGCTGTTTTCCTGCAGTTTCCAGCGCAAAGGAGAAGATGAAGATGGCCCACTGCCTTCTTCCTCATCAAGGTTTTGTGCTTCCTTGGAAAGCCTACCACCTGTTGAAGGCGACGTCTTCGGCGCATCGGCGTGTCAGTGTTCATTCATGCAGTGTGCTCGCATCGATCCCTCAGCGCTCCCCGATGCCTCGATCTGCTGGATGAATCGTCTGCACTCTGTTTCTGTGGATAACTTTTGCCGGACGCAGAATGAGACCTTGTTGCCATCAACACGTAAAGTGTGGTTAAAATAACGCCAACATGCACACCTTCTCATTCAAGGACTGTCATGCGAATCGGCTTCATCGGAACAGGTGCAATGGCCTCAGCTATTGCACGCGGTGCCGTGGCCGCTGGCTTCAGCGGCTCGGATCTGATGTTTGCTGATCGACACCACCAGGCCGCCGAAGACTTGGCAGATGAACTGGGAGGCATTGCACTCGCATCGAATCGTCAGGTCGCCGAGCAGAGCGACCTCTTGGTCCTTGCAGTGAAACCAAATGTCCAGTCAGAGGTCATTCGCGAGATCCGCGAGATTGTTCTTTCTGCCAAGGACCTCTGCGTCGTCTCGATTGCTGCAGGTCGCTCAAGCGACCAGATCTACACTGATTTCGGCGCCGCGGTTCCGCTGGTCCGCGTCATGCCCAACGTCAACGCGCAGATCGGTCAGTCAATGAGTGCCCTTTGCCCCGTGGGGACAACGGACGAACAACTCGCCGCTGCTCGCAAGCTTCTGGATTCGGTCAGCGAAACGATCGTGCTGGATGAAAGTACTTCCCTGTTTTGGCGATCTTCCCTCCTCCCCGGCGTGGATCTTCCGCATGATCGATGCGATGGCCGAGCCGGCGTCAACCACGGCTCACCAAAGGCCGATTCGACGCGCATCGTCGCCCAAGCGTTCTTGGGAAGCGCGCAGCTCATGCTCAATGGCCTCGAGAATGGGCGCAGTACCCGCAAACCTTATCGATCGGGTCTCTTCCCCGGGAGGAACCACCATCGCTGGTCTCCTTGCCGCCCGAGACGCAGGCCTTTCTTCCGCGTTGTCGCGGCGGTCGACGCTGCTGTTGAGCGCGACCATCATCTTGGCTGACGTCGTCACGAGACGCCGTCAGGATAATCCCCCGCACCCGCGTAGTTTTGTCGCAGCCTTCACTGAAGCTCGCGCATCCGTTCTAACTTCGCACCCGACTGAGCTTTTCGCTCCTTATCCACATCAGTTTTTCACACAATTTCTTGGAATAGTCATGCTTTTTGTTGAATGCGGTCGTCCTCTCGGTGATCGTCATGCTGGCTCTGAGCCTTGCCCGAGTGCACGTCGTCATCTCTCTCTTTGTCGCCTCTATCGTCGCCCGGACTTGTCGCTGGAATGGGTATCTCGGGAACGATGGTCGCTTTCCAAACCGGCCTCGCAGGAGGCGCGAAAAGTCGCCCTTTCCTACGCATTGCTCGGCGCTTTCGCCATGGCCGTTGCCCACTCGGGGCTTCCGGCCCTGCTTGCGCGATGCAATCGTTAACCGCATGCGCAACGCAGATGCAGCGAGCTCCGCGCGCGTTGCTCGCGGCGCCAAATAGGGGAATCGTTGGCGGCGTCCTCGTCATGGGCGTGATGAGCCAGAACCTAATCCCCATTCACATCGCCTTCATTCCGCTCCTTATTCCCGCCGCTCATTGGCGTCATGAACGAGCTCAAGATGGACCGCCGCCTAATTGCCTGTGCGATTGCTTTCGGTATCGTCACCGCCTACATGTTCTTCCCCATCGGCTTCGGACGTATCTTCTTGTACGACATTCTCTACAAGAACATCAACGCCGCCGGCATGGATGTGTCCTCTGTCAACCCCATGGCAGCAATGGCAATTCCCGCGGCTTCGATGGCAATCGGTTGCGCGATCGCACTTCTCTTCTCCTACCGCAAGCCGCACTTATGAACAGCGCGACTCCTCCTTTCGCGTCTTCTGAGGAGAAACCGATTGACATGAAGAAGGTCTGGGCCGCGGTGGCTGCCCTCATCGTGTGCTTTTCGTCATTCAGACCGTGCTCACGCGAATGGATTCTGAGGCCGATCCGCTTCTCGTTGGTTCCTTTGGTGGGTCTGTGCATGATGCTCTTCATGCGAGTCGTCCCCTGGCAGCAGGCCGACGATGTCTTCAGTGGCGGCATGAAGATGATGAGCCTCATCGGCTTGATCATGATCACCGCACAGGGCTACGCCTCGGTCCTCAACGAATCGGGTCAGATTAAGCCTTTGGTTGATGGAACCGCAGCGCTCTTCAACGGCTCAAGGTCCTTGCGGCAATCATCATGCTCTTGGTTGGCCTCTGTCATCACCATGGGTATCGGCTCGTCCTTCTCGACCCTGCCGATCATCTCTGCGATCTACGTCCCTCTATGTCTCACGCTGGGCTTCTCCCCCATGGCGACGGTGGCAATCATCGGCACCGCTGGGGCGCTGGGTGACGCCGGTTCACCGGCCTCGGATTCGACGCTCGGCCCGACAGCTGGGACTCAACGTCGATGGTCAGCACGACCACATGCAGAGACACGGTGATCCCCACCTTCTTGCACTACAACGTTCCGCTCTTGATTGGTGGATGGATTGCGGCAATGGTCCTCTGAGCAGTTCACAATCCCTCATTCCCGAGGCCGGAGCTGGGTGCGCGTCGCATGCGGGCTCCGGCCTCGGCCTCTATCGAGGGACACAGCGATCATCTGTTCATTCCCCAGAACACATGAACAATTCACCGAATATGTGCACGAGCAATGAAGAGGGATGCACAATAGAGACCATGACTGATTCTTCAACGCCTCCTGCGCTGAGCAAAAAGGAACTCGACGATCTGACTCAAGAGACACTCCAGCTTCGGGGCCAAAGCGCTCCATCGCTTTTCTCGCGGAGTCGCTACCTTCGGTTCCCTGCTCTTCGGATGTGACACGGGCGTCATCGCCGGCACTCCCCTATGTGTATATGCCTCGCAGCGCCGGAGGCCTGGCCCATTAATGAATTCCAAGAAGGCCTGGTCGGGGCATTTCTGGCCCTCGGTGCCGCACTGGGAGCGATCGCCGGTGGCCGCCTATCCGATCGCTACGGGCGCCGCCACAATATCCTCCTTTTGGCGGGAATCTTCATTCTCGGAACGCTGGGGTGTACCCTTTGCCCCAAATGTCGCGATTCTGTACATCTTCCGTTTTCATCTTGGGGCTTGCCGTCGGTGGCGCCTCGGCGACCGTTCCGTGTACCTTGCAGAGTCTGCCCCAACGCGCGTTCGGGGTTCACTGGTTGCACTCGACCAATTCATGATCGTCTTTGGCCCAGCTCCTCGCCTACTCGATGAACGCGATCCTATCTGGTGCTCACGGTGGACCTCAGGTCTTTGTTTCCGAGGACCCTTCAGATCACTTTGACCGGCGGACAATGGTATCCCTGGGATCAAGTCCAGCACGTGACAACCGCAGTCGTCACCAGCGGCGATGGCTTGGCATGGCGTTGGATGCTTGTACTTGCAACGATACCGGCCGTCTGTCTATGGCTGGGAATGCGCCTCATGCCTGAGTCTGGGCGCTGGTACGCTTCAGGACCGCTACTACGAGGGCCATCGGCGCGCTCAAGCGTATCCGCGATCCCAAGCGCGACAATCTGCGTGAAGAAATCGAGCAGATCGCGGCACTTCAGCATGATCAGCACGCTCAAGGACACTGGTCACTGCGCCGAACGGTTTCCGTCAAGTGGACTCGGCGTTTACTTCTCATCGGCATCGGCCTTGCGTGCTTCGACCAGCTCACCGGTATCAATACCGCGATGTATTACCTGCCCAAGATCCTTGCCGCAGCAGGTTTCTCCGCAGCAGTTCCATCACTCTCAACGTCATTACAGGTGCTGTGGCGTGCCTAGGAGCAGGGTTTCGGCCTCTATCTGGTGTCGCGTCTTGCTCGCCGCCATGTCGGCATCTACCAAGAAACTGGCGTGACGCTTTCTCTTTTTGCTTTGGCGATTGTCTTTGGCTTCGGGATCTCTCCCTACGTCCAAAGTGATGGAACAATCTCACAATCGATCCCGACATATCTGCCGTGGCTCGTCGTTGTTTGGTATCGCTTTTCGTCTTTGCCAAACAGTCCGGAACCGTCAACTGGGTTTTGGTTTTCGAAATCTTTCCTTCAAGATCCGAGGCGTGGCGCAGGGTTTCGCTGTCGGCTGCGGTTGGCTGATGAACGCTGTCGTCACCTGGGTATTCCCGGTCATGATTACGCACTTGGGAGCAACGTGGACCTACGCCGTGTTTGGCCTTATTAACGTTGTTTCCTTGTGCTTCTACGTGTTCATCGTTCCCGAGACACGAGGCGTATCGCTGGAAACCTTTGAAAAAGAATTTCAGCGAGAAGTACGGACGCTCAGGAGAGCGCGTTCGTGGGTATCATCAGCCCACTGTGCGGCCTCCCATAGGTCGCGTGTGTGGAGGGGCTGGACATAGGTTTCCACCCAGGTCTCGCCGAACTCTTCGTCGTACCAAGGATCGTGCATCAAAAGAAAGTCTCCAACGCGTCCCCAAATGAGGAAGCCAGTGCGGGGTATCTTCCCCGTTGAGCGGAGCGAGGTCGACTAGGAACAATGATGTACTTGCCCGATTCCAGTGCCGAGGGTGATGTCTTCTACCGACAGTTCCCTCACCTGGGGAGGTGACTCCCAACTCACGTGCACGCACCATATGCTCGTGGTGAAGAGCGACCCGCGCCCGCTTTCCCAGCATCGTGGTTTTAGAAACTCCCACAATGGGCTCAGTGGTCGTCACAAGGACCTCGACCTGTGCGCCGTGGTCCGCTAGTGCCGAGGCCAAGCCGAAGTGCCCCTCCCCTGAGTGGGTCGCTTGACGCCAGAGGTTGAGCTCATTGACAAAGTCGGTGTGCGGGTCGCCTTCAATCTCACCGAGCGTCATCAGTGCGCTTGCGGGACCGCAGGTAAATTCCGTCTTTTTGGTGCTCGTATGCGGGGATCATTAAATTCGTGACTTCCGGCTCGTAGTCTGGATTCAGAAAAGCCAACCGCTATGCGAATAGTCTCGATCATTTTTCAATGGGATGCGGGTTCCCGGTTGATCGTTACCTGCTCAAAAACCGCTCGAGCGAAGGACATCTACAAAAACCCTTCATCAGCCCATGAATCGGCCTTAATCAGAGAAGCCCGTGAGACGCATGTCATCGCTAGGCTCCGCCACGATCTCACACAGGCGGACAAGCTGTTCAAAGTCGTCGCTTGCGTCTTTTCCGCTGCATAGAAGTGTCCGTCCAGCGATGCGCAAGTGAGCTGAGCAGCTCACGGTGGACTTCACACTCCCACAGGGCCATTGATCCACAAGGTCGCATGCATTTTGGGTCCAAGGCCTGCCCAGTCTTTCGCACGCTCATGCGGGACACCTAAAAGCGATCAGTCGCTCGTAGCACCATTGTCGCCAGGTTCAATCGAAATCCGCAAAATATCTTCAGTCATCGTGGCCCTCTTGTCCGGGAACAGCGGCAAGAAGCGCGCGGTGTAGTCCTGACCAGGAGAGTGAAGAATATCTTCCGTAGGTCCTTCTTCGACGATCACTCCATCTTTCATAACAATCATCCGGTCACACATCTGGCGTGCAACTGCAAGATCATGCGTAATGAAGAGCAAGGCAGAAACCTTCTGTGCGTTGCAGGCGAAGCAAAAGTTCCAGAACTGATGCCTGCACCGAAACATCAAAGGGCGGAAACGGCCTCGTCGCAGATCAGAAGCTGCGGATGCGTTGCCAAAGCGCGCGCAATCGCCACGCGTTGACGCTCGCCGCCCGACAAACGCGCAGGGGTGGCGATCGGCGCATAGGAAGCAGGAAGATCAACAGATTGAAGAAGCTGCGCTACCTCGCTGGCCTCGCGAGCCACCCACGCGCAAGGCCTCGGCAAGGTCGCACCAACGCTTCTGGCAGGATTAAAGGGCCGGTAGGGATTTTGGAATGACGATCCCAATCGGCGGAGGTCCCCCGGCACGTGCGTGCGCTGGGCCCCGCTCAACGCCGTTGATACTCACGCTGCCCGAATCAGCCTTTTCAATCAATGATCAGGCGTGCGAGCGTTGTCTTTCCTGAACCCGATTCCCCGACAATGCCCACTGACTCTTGTGGTTTTATCGCAACAGAAACACCATCGACAGCCACGTGCCTTCCTCCGCGCCCGTGGCCACGAAAAACCTTGACCAGCTCACGAGCCTCAACAAGAGGAGGAAGCTCAGTGTGCGCGGTAGAAGCCGGACTCTCAGGGCGAGTTGGGACCATCAAGTCGAGGCTCGGCAGCGAGCGAGCTCACGTGTATATGGAGTTTCGGGTGAGATGAAAACCTTCAACAGTACCCGGATTCGACGACGCCGCATGGCGCATCACAACTCTTCATCCCCCATACTCGCGAGCAAGAGCTAAATCGTGAGTGATGAGAACCAGTGCCATTCCCCGGATCGAACGAAGATCGCTCAAAAGATCAAGAATTTCCTTTTGAGTCGTCACGTCCAAAGCCGTTGTTGGTTCGTCGGCAATAAAGACCGCGGGAGAAGAATCAGTGCAGCCGCAATGGCGACGCGTTGACGCATACCACCGGAGAGTTCATGCCGGATACGCTCGCGCAAAGCGCTCGGGAAGAACCTCACCCGCAAACGCTCCCCGATCCGCTCGCGACGTTTCACGCTGAGAAAGGCGCTGTCCGGCGATGATTTGATCTCCGCATCGCTGAGTCGGCGACAAGAGGTGAAGGGTCCTGGGAAGCCAGACGATGCCTTGGCCACGAAAAGGTCGCCAGCTCGCGTCGCGAACAATATCGTGTTCGCGTCCTGCAGGGCGATGCGCCGCAGAGCGCGAAGAGAATGCGGCGTAGGGCACAGATCGTGCGGGCAAGCATGGATTTTACCTGCGCCAGATTCCCGACGATCACCAGGTGTGACCTGCACGGTGACGAATCGCCCACGTCGTCGACGAGGCTACACGGCCATCAACGGCGAACACTGATACCCGGGGCCACCAAACGCTTATCGTCAGTCGTCATGAGCGCACCTCTGCCTTTCGCTCCGCAATCGCCAGCGATGTTAATTGCGGTAGCGGTGATAATGATCGCAAGGCCCGGAATCACGCAGGCGGCGGATTTTCTGAAACGGATAAAACGTCCATCGGCAAGCTGGCGTCTGAGTCTGCGTCCTGAGCTCCCACGCCAAAAGCCGAGGTGGGACAGGCCTGAAAGAGACAAGAGCAAAAGCCACGTTGACAAAGAGGTTTGCCCACACGATCCGGGGTGATATTGGGAAGATATGTGGATGCCCAAAGATGCGCGGGAGAAGACAGTCCCAGAACCTGGGCAGATTCGATATAGGGCTGTGGTTTCTGCTGGAGCGTCGCCGCGCGGATCATGCGGATATCTGAGAGCAAACAAGATGATCAAAAGCCTCACAGTCACCCGGTAGAGCGCCAATCACGCCCGCGACAACGATCGCCAACCAGGTAACCGGCATGGAGAGCAGGATTTCGCACGAGCGAGAAACCAGTGTGTCCTGGCCTCCCCACCAGCCGGCGGTGTTCAAAAGAGCAAGCCCAATACCATTGAGCCGCCGGCAATGACGATGGGGCCAGGACTGATCGAGTCCCCGCAATAGTGAGGGGCAAGAATATCTCGACCGACTTTATCGGTTTCAGTAAATGTGGCCCACCGTCCGGCGAGGCTCACCCAAGCTCACGTCTGGCCCAGCGCGTTGGGAGCCAGCAACGAAGAAAGAAACGCAGAGCGCAACCAGAGCCAAGATCACAAAGGAGGCGCGACGGAACCCGGGATAGTGCGCGCACAGCGGCGAGCCTCGTAAAGTCGAACGGAAACGATCAGTGGGCTGAGCGCTGCTCACGCGGCACCCCCTTACTGAAAGCTTTTTGACGCGGATCGATCGCAAAAGCGGCGACATCCACAACAGTAACGGCGATAATGACCACCGCAACCAAAGCGCAATCGCCTGGACGACGGGCACATCCTTATAGGTGATGGAGTCGGCGAGCTGCCCCAGTCCGGGAAGAGAAAAGCTTCCTCCGAGAACCGTCGAGGCGAGAAAAAGTGCCCCAAGATCAGTCCCGCAGGTAATGATCGGCAACGAGGCCGCGCGCAGGTACGTGCAGTGTACGCATGAGCCAAGCCGCGCGAGCTAGCGAAAAGTCACGTAATCCTGCTTGGGTTCGGCGGCGACCGCAGCGCGCGTAATCCTGACGATCATTGCGCCGATCCCGTTGCCAGCGCAAGGGCGGGAAGGGCAAGGTGCCAGAGGGTGTCGAGGTCCCTCCCTTGCGAAGATGAGAACCATCGAGCATAAGTCCAAAGACGTAAGAGGACAAGTCCCAAGGCGAAACCGGGAGCGGAAATGCCAACGACGCTCCATCCGACGATGGGCGATCAGCCCAGCTTCCTGCGCGGCGTGCTGCCAAATCCCCAGGGGCACACCGACACAGATCGCGATGATGAAGGCCATCAGCGTGAGCGTTGCCGTCGAGCCGACGCGACCAACAGAGAACATCCGTGACGGGAGTCGCCGAGACATGCCAGATCGTAAAATCGCCCGTGAGCGCACGGGAGAGCCAGTGCCAATAACGAACAAAGAAGGGCTCGTCAGGGCCATATTTTTGCGTAATGGCAGCACGAACCTCAGGGGTGAGGCGGCGGGTGCCAACAAGATCTTCACCGGATCTCCGGGACCATGTCAAGGGAGAAGATGATGAAAGACAGGGCTAACGAGTACCGCCGCGAAACCCGCGGGCGTCGAGCTGAAAACGCACCATCACTTCGTGACGTTCAGGGACGCGGCCGGGGGTCATGAAGAAGTAGGGCGATAGTAGTTATTGGGGAGTGACGGTCTTGAGAGAAAGCAGTAGAAGTCTTTCCCCACCAGATCGGCGAGTAAAATCGTGCATTCTGCTGAGCAATTCGCTCCAGCAGCAACAATTGTTCAGCGCGCTTTTGAGGATCCATCTCCCGGTTCGAGCGAGGCGATGAGGCCTTGAACTTCCTCATTCACATAACGTGCGGGATTACTAGGACCGAGCAGCCAGCCGGCGATTTCAGCGGGGTCGCCGGTCGTCGAGGTGGCAGCTCATATAGTACAGGCCGTACTCACCCGTTCCCACCTTGGAAACCCACTCTTCGATGGGCTTGGAGGTCACCGTGACGTTGATTCCGATCTGCTTGAGGTTCTCCGCAATAGCGAGCGCTGCGGATCCCATCTCAGGAATCGAGGCCGGGTAGGTCAGTTCGGTGTCAAAACCATTGGGAACCTTCGACTGCGCGAGAGCTCTGCGTGAGCCTGCTCCATGTTGAAGGTCAACGGGGAGATTGGCTTGGAGCCGCGCGGGCCTTATCGACGCCGATCTCACTTCCAACTGATCGTTGGGTTCAATTCGGTCTCAACTTCGCCTCGGCCCTTGAGGATCGAGTCGACGATGGCCTTGCGGTCGACAGCGTGAGCGATTGCCTTACGGACGTGAATGTCATCGAAGAGCAACGCGCCTTCATCGAAGGTCAACCCCACGAAGGAACGGTCGGATTCGGTCAGGACCTTCACTCCGTTGATGGACTCAAACTGAGAAAGCTGATCCGTCGGGAGCTGAGTCGAGATGTCGATCTGACCGCTTTGCTGAGCAAGAGACGCGAGTTTTCATCAGAAGAAATCAAACTCGATGGTTTTGCGCGGGCGTATCTCCACCCCACAGGTTCCGCTTTTCTCAAAACTGCCTTCGAGTCGGGCTGGAACGATGTTGCCTTGAGGGGCCAGTCCCCATGATCAGGTCCTTGGATGAACCATGGGACTGCGCGGCCTCGTGAAGGACTTCTCAGTGATCCACAGGCCACCGTTTGCCGTCACGGTCCACCCGAAATTCTCGGCCGGGAAGGAAGGGTAATGGTAATTCCACTCTCCGGTCTGCGCGGCCTCGATACCCGCCGTCCAGTACACGGCCGAGGAAGGCGACTTTTCGGGATCGCTTCGCGACGTTGATCGAGAGAGAACGTCTTCAATGGTCACAGGGTTGCCGTCTTGGAACTTCGCGTCCTGACGGATCTGGAATACCCAGGTTTTCGCATCATCCGTGTGGTAAGCCGTCGCAATTGCCGGAACCAGCTTACCGTCCTTATCGACGAGCGAGCAGACCTTCAGAGGTCACCTGTGCAACGTAGTAGTTGATAATTCCGGTTTCGTGGGCGGTATCCAGGGTCGACAAAAGAGCCCGGAAGACCAACCGTAACTGTCCCTGCCTACTCGAGTTGCGTCGAAGAAGCATTCTTCGGCGCACAGGCTGCCAGCGAGGTACACATAAGGACAGCGGCTGAGACAAGAGCGGCTGCTTTCATGGTGATGCGTGATGCTGGCATCCAATTCTCCTTTGTTCCTTCGGCGTGCACGGGCATGCACAAACACTAACGATATGGGCCAAGAGCTGCCTTGGCGAGTTGTGCCACGTGCTGGTCGTTTGTAACAGCAAATCTCACACCCACTGGGTATGAAGCGAAGCGCCATTTTCCTCAAACAGGATGGAATTATTCACCAATATAGAGGCGAACAAGGCGTTCTAGATCACGCGCGGTCGAGATGACGTCTTCGATGGGCATATGTTCGTCGTGCGCATGAAGTTGCGAATAGACCTCGCCGAGAGTCGCCCCGGACGCACACGATCCAAAACCGTAGCCCACTCCCCCCTTGCGTCTACCGACTCTTAGGTCTGATCCTCCCGGGAAGAGGATGGGGACCACGACTGCGCCGGGGTGCGCTTCGCGAAGAACTACTTCTATTGCTCGGTAGAGTTTCGTCTCGATTGACGAGGCCGTGGCTGGTTCGCTGAGCAAGCGCTCGATCTGGACGCGGGGGCCAGCTCCCCAAGGCCTCGAAAAATCGCGCGATCGACGTCATCATCACTTTGCCCAGGCACAGTACGGATATCGAGTTCAATGTGCCCAGAAGAGGGAAGAACGTTGATCGGACCTCCGGCCCTGACAACGGTTTGCGCAACAGTCATATGCGAAACGGCGTGAGCGTAGGCGCAAGATCACCAAATTCGCTGTAGTCACCATCGTAGTACCAGTCGACCAGCGCAGATTCCAGCCAAGCGTCGAACTCGAGCGCGTACAAAACCCGCCCAGATCTCATCGCTTGCATGGGGCCATTGAGCTTGAGGCGAGCACGCGAAACCTGCCCAGCATCTCGACGGCGCTGACTCGACCAGAGAATCGATCCACGACCGGCGTCCCGCGCACGCATGAAGACGCCGTTGTGCGGCTCCCTTTTCACCGACAGCTGGCGACGACGCTACTCTCGGCCTCGAGCGCCTCGAATATGCGCGCCTCCCATTTCAGATAGCGAAGCATCCCTGAGAAAGCCTCGGGGCGATGCTCACCGATCCACGGAACTCCCAGTCCGCCTCGTGCTTCCTCATCCGCAGCAGCAACGAAAGTCAGGCTTGCTTGCGGACGCGCCCACCGTCGGCGATTTCTTGGGCGATGCGGCGGTAACGACAACCATGGCTGCGGTGAGGTGGAGCATGTCCACTCCCTCGTCCCAAATTTGGCCACCGCTGATTTCCCCCTCAAAAGGTGGGTGCGTCCAATGCTTGTCATCGACCGGAACAACGTCGGTGTGCCCCAGAAGGGTGGGAAGCTTCACAACTGGGATCCGTTCCATCAATGGTGACGACTAAAGTCGTGCGACCAGGATGGGCTTCAATGCGCTCAAGTCTTACGGGAAGCTCAGCAAAGTAATCTTCGAAAAGATTGGCAGCCTTGATTTCCTGTCCTGAATCTGGGGTGAGGTCATTAACCGATTGCAGGCGATCAGCCGTCGAAGAAGATCAAGTGTTTCTTCTCCGATTTCACGTGTTTGCACCGCAGCCATGACTGTCCCTTTCAAAGTGTGAGCGATCCTTCATCGAGACTCTCGAGACTCTCCTTCTTCGCTCGCGCAGACCGTTCGATGAGCGGATGTAACGAACACGTCTTATTACACCTCACGTGCTTCGCACCGTCTGCCCCCACATAGTCCCGCTGTGAGCGACTCATCGGCGCGTTCTCGCTGGACCGGGGGGCCGATGAAACGTAGGCTTGGACGGTAATAAGTCCACGACTCGGATGGAGAATACGTATGAGCGCTCAGCGCCAGGCCGAACCAACCTCGCTGCCCGCACCCCGGGTGCCGGACAAAGGTCGCCACTGAAGGCCTCGAAGCCCGAGTGGAACCAGCGTTGGGAGAGATCAGGAACCTATCGTTTTTGATCGAAGCCGCCCCCGCCAAGAGGTCTACTCGATCGACACTCCCCCGCCCACGGTTTCGGGTTCGCTTCACGTCGGCCACGTGTTCTCATGCACGCACACCGATGTCGTCGCGCGTTTCCAGCGAATGCTGGGCAAATCGGTCTTCTACCCCATGGGCTGGGACGACAATGGTCTGCCCACCGAGCGCCGCGTGCAAAACTACTTTGGGGTTCGCGTCGATGCGACCCTCCCCTATGATCCAAACTTCGAGCCCCCGCACGTTGGCGGCGACGTCCATCAAGGCTCGCGATCAGGTGCCGATCTCACGTCGGAATTTCGTGGAGCTGTGCGAGCGTTTGACCGTCGAAGACGAGAAGCACTTCGAAGACCTGTGGCGTCACTTGGGCCTGTCGGTTGACTGGACTCAGAACTACCAGACCATCGGTACTCGCGCCCGCAAGGTTGCCCAGGCGTCCTTCCTGCGCAATCTTGAGCGCGGCGAAGCCTACAGGCTGCAGGGCTCCTGGCCTGTGGGACGTGACCTTCCAGAGCCGCTGTGGCCCAGGCTGAGCTTGAGAGCCGCGAATACCCGGGCTTCTACCACCGCCTCGCCTTCCACATCACCGACCCCGCGCGCGCTGCCGGGGCCGCTGCAGCCGGTGCGCCGGTTGAGAACGGTGTTGATGTCTGCATCGAGACGACTCGCCCGAGCTCCTTCCCGCGTGCGTGGCTGATCGCTCACCCCGACGACGAGCGCTACAAGCCTTTGTTTGGAACTTCACGGTTGCTTCCCCTGTTTTTCGGTGTTGAGGTTCCTGTTCTTCCCACCCCCGAGGCGGAGATGGACAAGGGCGCCGGTATCGCCATGTGCTGTACTTTCGGTGACACGACCGATATCGATTGGTGGCGTGACCTGAACCTTCCGCTCCGCACAGTTTTGCGCAAGGATGGCCGCCTGCAGACCGAAACCCCCGAGTGGATCACCACCGATCAGGGTCGCGAAGCCTTCGCTGAGCTTGCAGGGAAGACGACCTTCTCTGCTCGCGAGGCCTTGGTGGCGCGCCTGGAGGCAAGCGGCGAGATGCGCGGTGAACCTCAGAAGACGATGCGCCAGACGAACTTCTTCGAAAAGGGCGACAAGCCCCTGGAGATCGTCACTTCGCGTCAGTGGTACATCCGTAACGGCGGCAAGCCGTGGGTCAATCCTGCAACGGACAAAGACCTGAACGAGGAACTCATCGAGCGCGGTAAGGAATTGGAGTTCCACCCTGACTTCATGCGCGTGCGCTACGAGAACTGGGTACGCGGCCTCAACAACGACTGGTTGGTCTCCCGTCAGCGTTTCTTCGGCGTTCCCTTCCCCTGTGGTACCGCGTTGATGACAGTGGCGAAGTTGATTACACCCAGATCATCACCCCCAACGAAGACCAGCTTCCTGTCGATCCCTCATCGGATACGGCTCCGGTTACACCGAGGATCAGCGAGGGGTAGCTGGCGGTTTCGTGGGCGAACTCGACATCATGGATACTTGGGCAACCTCCACTTTCCCGCAGATTGCCTGCGGTTGGCTTGAGACGAGGACCTGTTCTCTCGTACCTACCCGATGGACTTGCGTCCGCAGGAGTCAGGACATCATCCGAACATGGCTGTTCTCAACGGTCGTCCGTGCCGATCTGGAATTCGGCGCACTCCCTGGGCACATGCAGGTCTTTCGGATGGATCTTGGACTCGGATCACAAGAAGATGTCGAAGTCTAAGAGGCAGTATTTGTGACCCCCATGGGTCTTCTCGAGAAGTTCGGCTCCGGACGCGGTGCGTTACTGGGCGGCCTCTGCTCGACTGGGCCTGAGATGCCGCTTTCGACGAATCACAGATGAAGATTGGCCGCCGCCTAGCCATCAAGGTGCTGAACGCTGAGTTCGCTCTCACGATGGGTGGAGACGCAGATCTGGATCTGGATATCACGCACGTTGTCCAGCCCCTCGACCGTTCGATGCTTGCTGCTTTGCGTGAGGGTTGTCGCCTCTGCGACCGCCGCTTTGAAAACTACGAGCACGCGCGTGCACTGGACGTCACCGAGTCCTTCTTCTGGACCTTCTGTGATGACTACTTGGAGCTCGTGAAGGAACGCGCTACAACCGCGAGGGGCAAGTGGGTGATCAGGCTTCGGCTTCTGCCCGCGCAGCCTGAGCGTCGCCATCGATACTTTCGTTCGTTTGCTTGCCCTACCCTGCCCTTCGTCACCGAAGAGGTGTGGAGCTGGTATCGCGAAGTAGCGTCCACCAGGCTGCATGGCCGACTACTTCCGATCTTGAGGTCACTCCAGATGGGACCGTAGAAGGCGCTATCGAAGATGCTTCCAGCATGTTGTTGAGGCGTTGCTTCTGAGGCACTCGTGGTCCTTCGCCGCGTGAAGTCCGAAGCAAAGGTCTCCCCAGGACCCCCTTCCTTGAGGTGACGGTGTCTGCTCCCGAGCAGATGATCCCCCTGCTTGAGGAGGTCTTGGAAGATCTTGCGGCCGCGACGAAGATTCAGGGTCCCTGCTCACTTCGAGGCCTCGGCAGACTCTACCGAAGATGAAGGCGCCATCCGTGTCGCTTCCTTCGAGTTGGGCGAAGCCCCGGCTAAGAAGAAGAACTAATTTCTAGGTATAAAGGTGTGGGCCCGGCGGCTGCCGACCACTCTACTCTGGAGAAAAAGACCTATTGGAGGTTTTTCCTGGTCGTCGTTCACATGGGCACGAAGACCGTAGCGTTCTTCCTGGCGACGGCGAAAACGTCGTCTTTGCTGCTGACGCCTGAGAGATATATTCACCGGTCTCTTCGGTGTAGCCCTTCGCAACCGCCCAATCCCAGATCCGAGCACTGGAAAACGGTGCTTTTTCAACCTCGTCTGCATCAATATCCATCGAGGCCAATAGGAATCGAGATAGCGGAGACCGTCTGGACGAACAACCTTCGCTTGAGATAGCTGACGGGTCTGCCCCGACGCGATCGGATCTGCACGTACAAACCGCTCGCGAGACGTGGCCAAGGCGAGCGCGTTGTTCTGAAACGAAAGTGACACGGAAACCATCTTTGTCGATGTAATTCTTACAGGGCCAGAAGACAAGAACACTCAATGCAACGAGCAAAATAACGATCAGCAGATCAACACCCAGCATGACCGAGTAGGCAATTGGGTGATCTTGATTGATCACTGAAGCGGGGCCATCCCTCATCATTTTCACGAAAGGCATAAACAGGAAAAGCGCGAAAGCACAGGGGCACAATAATGGCGATCCATGCCCCCCGTCAGAACCACTATTCGTTCTGCCTCAAGAGGAATCGGCTTCTCGCCATTTAGATCGTAGTAGTAGTCACCGTCTACAAGCGTTCCGATCTTCGAGACGATCTCTTCCTCTGGCTCAATGACGAAGCGTTCCCCAGCACCGGGAGGAAGTGATGGTCGAGAAGAATCCTCAGCGGGCTGAGGAGCACTACCTTCAGCGGGCTGAGGAACGTAGGGATTACTACCTTCAGCGGGCTGAGGAGCGAAGGGATTACTACCCTCAGCAGGCTGAGGAGCGTAGGGATTAGTCATTGATTGAAGTTCTGGCGAAGACCGTAGCGTTCTTCCCGGCGACGAGCGAAGAAACTGCTGAACCCCTAGTCCCGCAAGAGGAATGTATTCCCCCGTTTCAACGGTGTAGCCCTTTGCAACCGCCCAATCCCAGATCCGAGAACATTGGATGACAGCATCTCGTTCAGTTTTGACTGAATCCACTCCCCTGAAGGTAATTGGAAGTAACGCGGAGGAACCGTCTGGGCGAATGACCTTCACTTCAGCTGTCTGAAGAGCTCGACCTTTCTGGTTCACAAGGCGAACATACAAACCCGTTCGCGAGTGCGGCCACGGAATCTGTATTTTCCTTGACAAGATAGACAGGGTCATCCCTTCAGAGTCGAGACAATCTGCTCCCGGGAAATAAAGGAAACCATGAATAATGAGAAAGACGATGATCACCAGATCGACCCCTAGCATGAAGGACCAGATCAATGGATGATCCGCGTCAATGACCGCATCTGTTCCTTCGGTCAGCATCGTTGGGAAGGGTAGAGAGAGAAGAGCGCTAAACAGCCGACAAAATCACCATAAAGGTCGAGCCTTTTTCGAAGACTATTCGCTCTGCCTCAAGAGGAGATCGGCTTCTCATCGTTTTGATCGTAGTAATAGCCACCGTCTACAACCGTCCCGATTTTCGAGACGATTTCTTCCTCTGGCTTAATGACGATGCGCTCCCCAGCAGCGGGAGGAAGTGATACTCGAGAAGAATCCTCAGCAGGCTGAGGGAGCGTAGGGATTACTCATTGATTGAAGTTCTGGCGAAGACCGTAGCGTTCTTCCTGAGACTGACGAAGTGCTTGGTGAATTCCAACTCCCGAAAGGGAATGTACTCCCCCGTTTCAACGGTGTAGCCCTTGCAACGCCCCAATCCCAAATACGCGAGGCACTGAACGACGCCTCGCCATTCCAATTCATCGGAGTTCGGACCGGTGAAGACAATCCCCAGGAATCTGCATTCCCTCGCACTGATCAGCTTCACGTCGAAGGTCTGTGTCATCGAGCGCTCGCCAGAAACAGACATTTCCAGCCCGCGTGTTACGGACGTAGAAACTGGTACGCGAATGAGGCCAGGGGAAGCGCTTCGAGCCAAAAATGCTCGTGACATGAAGCCCTGGTAGTCGATGTAGTCTTTGCGGGGCATCATGAGCAAGCCAGCGACAATCAAGAGGCCCCGATCAAGAAACAAGGATGATTGCGGCAACAGACTGTTCAGAGCGCACGGAATTGACACATGCAGGAGAAAACTCCACCCAAAAGCAAAGCTACGTGCTTTTAGCCCACGAGCCTTTTTCAATGATCAGCCGGTTAACCATCGTGGGAATCGGACGATCGTCAAACTTATCGAAATAGTAGTCACCGTTTTTCAATCCTGCCGGTTGCTGGCACGCTTCCCTGCGGAATTGACTGTCCGCTCATGCGGGCGGCAGGCTCGGTGGCATCGTCGGTTCGCTCATTTGTCCTCCTCAAATGTGTTTCAACATTTTTATACTACAACTGTTTTGAGGAGATCATTTCGCTCAGAACATATCAGAGTTTTCTAAAAGGCACAACTGGCCGTTTTTCTTGAACTGAGCAGCCACTTACAGATAGCATTTTCTCGGTATTGTGCTCAGACAGCTTGCTGAGTTTTTAAGGTTTTGGAGGCACGTTATGTTGAGGCGTTCGCAGCGAGGGTGGAGCATCATTGCTGCCCTCGCTACTGCAAGCGTTGCAATGGGGATTTTGGGGGTCTCCACCGCACAGCTTCAGGCTCAGGCAGATGAAGAACGCGTCCCCGATTTAATCCTCTTGAAGGACGCGGCCCACGTCCAGACGTCCGGCGGACAGCCCGTCTACGATGAATTCGGCCTCCCGATTGGCCTTGATTCGACCGCAGATGCCCCCATTGGACAGTTCGAGGTCGGCGACTACGTTCTTTACCGTATCAATGTCCTGAATCGCAATTATCCTATGTGAACAGCTTTCGGTTTCGGGTTCCTCCCGAAGAGATCACCTATCAAAAACTCCTGGACACGTAGATGCTTCCACTCTGTTGTAGCTCCAACTGACCACCTGTGGGGTCCGAGAGAGCCAAAGCGTGAATCCCGATGAGAGTCTGTCGCCAGACAGCCCGATTACTTTTCCCCCTGTCGCGCACCTGAGGAATATTCTTCAGGGACCTATGACCATTGCAGCGGAACGTGGACGAGCAGCACCGAGCATTTTGGTTACGCGTCATATTCAACTTTTGTTCGTCCCTAGGGACGTGTCGACAAGAAGGGCGCAGGAAAGACAATCTCCAACACTGCGCGTTTTGCGGATATCACCCGCAAAATTCAAAGCTCTCTGTCGACTCATGGACCGCAGATATTACGGTTGCACCTCTTACTACCGGCGCACAGGTTGAGGAGATCACTGATCCTTCACCCTGCTCAACACCGACGCCTTCGGATTCCCCCACGTCTTCGCAGGCTTCACCCTCGGTGAGTACATCCCTCTCCTTCCGCGGCCACAAGTGCCCCCACTACCACGCCCACCACCAGCGAGGCCTCGGCAGCGACAAGCGCAACAGCAGCCTCGCACACCGCAGAAAACCACGCTCGCGCGGACGGGTGTTCCCCTGGCTCTCTCTTGGGGGATAGCGCTGCTCACCACTGTTGCAGGGATCATCTTTTGTCTCGAGCAGGCGTAAACTCGATTAAGCATCATCTACAGAAGGACCGACAAACCATGACACTCCATCGTTCTCGACGCCGCAGTTTGTGTGCAGCACTCCTCAGCGCCTGTGTTGCCCTGGGAATTGTCGGTGTTTCAGCATCCAGAGTTCCAGGCCAACGCTGATCCAAACCAGGGTGCTGATCTTGTGTCTTGAAGGATGCGGCCCACGTCCAGATGTCCTGGCGCTCAACCTGTTTATGGCGCAAACGGACTCCCCATCGCTCTTGATTCGACGGCTAACTTCCCCGATTGGGAACTTTAACGTTGGCGACTATGTCTTTACCGCGTCAACATTCTTAACCGTGGCGTTGGCACAGTGACAAACATCAATGTGAAAGACCTACTGCCCGAGGGAATCACCTGACCAAAACTCGTGGACTCGACTGTGCAATAACGAGATCCTTGCCTATCCTCCGGTCGATCACCTCTGGGTCCGGGAAGGACACGACTTTGATCCGAACGCAGACGACGGCCTCATTCGAGACTTCACCTTCCCCTGTACTGATGCCAAGACTTTTGGTTCCTATGATCACTGCACTGGAATCTGGGACGGCGGCGCAGGGCAGCTCGGTTTCATGAACTCACGACGCTGCACGTGCTCGGACGCGTGAATGAAAAGGGCGCGGGAACAACCATCTCTAACACCGCGGCGCTCACGGGATTCACCGGCGCTAATGCACAGTCCTCCGCAGACTCTTGGACCGCCAATATCACCGTCGCTCCGCTGACTGCTGGAACACAAGTCGATCCAATCCTCGACCCCTCGCCGTGTGTAACGCCCACCCCCTCGCCTTCTCCGTCCGTTAGCTCAACAACACCTACCGCAAGCACTCCGACGGCTTCGGTGAGTACAAGCGCTGCTTCTCCTTCAGCCAGTGAGTCAACGACGGTTTCGGTAAGCCAAGCACGAGCTCGGCGGGGCGCAGACCACTGCGTCCGAAGTCGTCAAAGCCCGCTCGCGCGCACGGGTAGCCCCATTGCTTTCTTTGCTGGAGCAGCGGCACTGAGCGCAAGTGCGGCGCTGCATTGCGCTAACGCAAGCGCGGCTAGAAGTTCCTCCACTCAAATTGCGGTCTACGCGAGCGTAGGCCGCAATTTTATGAGAACGGAGGCTTAATACGCGAGTCTTCTCAGATAAGCTGACAGAAATACAAAAACCGGTCTCTTTCGAGACCGGATTACCATAACAGGGGACAGGATTTGAACCTGCGACTTCGGGTTATGAGCCCGGTGAGCCACCGAACTGCTCTACTCCGCAACCATTAAAAAGATATCCCTAGCCAAATGTGATATGTACCGAGAATCCTGGACACATGTTATGAATTACAGGTGGCATCCATTTTTGTTTTTCGGGTTATAGGACAAAAAGGTGCTGATAAAAACTTCCAAACTCATTCACATTTCAACGTTAGAATGCGGTATATCTTCCTTAGAATTAGTTTTTATGGAGAACCAAGCTATTGTACCAACGTTTCAACATGGATTCCAAAAACTAGTTTTTCCCATTACTATCTATATAAAATGAGAAATTTTTGTAGCAGTTTTGGAAATATATATTGGCCTGTTTCAGTCAGGTCTTTGTTTAGATATACCATTTGAAGGATACGGTTCTGCTGATCTAGAGGGTTTTTACAAGTAGCTTTCTTTCGAAGCAGAACTGCAAGAATACAATGTTCTTGTCATAGAAATCCTCCACTACAGCTGCGCCAATACTGGTATATGTAATGTCGTACACCAATCGCTTATGGTCAAATTTTTCCGCATAGAGTAGTTTTTAAAAGCTGTTTTCCAGTGTTCCTCTGGTATTATCAACATTTTATGTAAGGGCTGTGCTTGAGTAGCCACGGTAGACGGGTTCTGGGTGTCCAAGCAAGTCATTCACGCTGTCTGCATAGACTAAGCACAACTCGTCGTCAAACAATCCTCCGATAAAGTTACCATTGCAGTACAGCATATAGTCCTTAGACTTAGCTGGAGAAAAAAAGAAAGACTATATCCTTGTAAATCTAAGTTTTTATGGGCGTTTAAAAAGCAATACGTATCAACATATCGATGTACTTGGATTTCAGTTTACACACGTATTGCTTTTAAACAAACTTTGTATAAAACTTGAATTTACAAGGATATAGTCTTTCTTCAAGTCTCTGAGACTATATGCACACAGCACTGCAATGGTAACTGTCGGAGGATTGTTTGACGACAGTTGTGTGACAAGGTGCATTGTATTCTTGCAGTTCTACAAGCTGAAAAGCTACTTATAAAAACCCTCTAGATCAGACCATGTCCTTCAAATGGTGCATATCGACGAAAGACCTGACTGGAAACAGGCCAATATATATTTCGAAACTGCTACCCAAAAATTTCATTTATATAGATAATGTTATAGGAAAACTGGTTGCGTTGGTACTGTGACTTTGGTTCTCCATAAAGCAATTCTAAGGAAGATATTTACCGCATTCTAACGTTGAAATGTGAATGAGTTTGGAAGTTTTTATCAACACCTTTTTATACACATAACCCGAAAAAACAAATGGATGCCACCTGTAATTCTTGTAACTGTCCGATTCTCATTTTATATATCACATTTGGCTAGGACATCTTTCCAATGGTTGCGGAGTAAAACGGGTTCAGTGTGACTCTGAGACTCCATAACCCAGAAGTCGCAGGTTCAGGCATCTGTCCCCGTTACTAATCCGGTCTCGAAAGAGACCGGTTTTCTCTGTCAGCTTATCTGGAAGACTCGCGTGGGCTCTCCGTTCTGCAATTTGCAGCCTGCGCTTCCGCGTAGACCGCAATTGAGAAGATGAACTTCTGGCCGCGCTTGCGCTTTGCGCAATCAGCTGCACTCAGTGCGCTGCTCCAGCAAAGTGGGGCCACCGTGCGCTTGACGTGGGCGACGACTTCGACGCGGTGGTCTTGCGCCCCTGCGAGCTCGTGCTTGGGCTTACCGAGCAATCGTTGACTCACTGGCTGAAGGAGAGCGGCAGCCTCCCGAAGCCGTCAGTGCTTGCGGTAGGTGTTGTTGAGCTAACTTTGGACCGGGAAGGCGGTGGGCGTTACACACGGCGAGGTCAGTTGGATCGACGGCGTTTCCAGCAGTCAGCTTTGGGCGACGGTACGGTAGCCAGCTTTGATCCAGAGTCTGCGGGACGCATTGTTAGCGCCAATTAGATCCGTGAGCACCGCGATTGATGAGATTCCCGCGCCTTTCATTCACGCGTCCCGGCAGCGTCTGTAGTTCTGAAACCGGTGCCCTGCGCGCCCGTCTGGAGATTCAGTGCAGTACGGTCTTGAGAGACCAAGTCTTGAAGAAAATGCGGTACCGGAAGGTGAAGTCTCGAATAGGGGCCCGCGTCTGGGTTTCAGTCAAAGTGTCATACGAAATTGATCGACCGGAGGATGAGCTTAGCAGGATCTCGTTGCACAGTCCGAGTCCACGGGTTTTGGTAGGTGATTCCCTCCGGGACGTGCATTGATGTTTGCATCGCTGTTACCAACGCCACGGATTGGAGGCGTGTGACGCGGTAGTATAGTCACTTCCAGCGTTAAGTTCCCAATCAGGGGCAAATCGAATCAAGGCGATTAAATTTGCGCCCTCGTGAGGCTGAGCGCCAGACATCTGGTTGATGGTACGTATGAACAATAAGATCCACGGCTTTTCCTGGTTTTGGATCGGCGTTGGCCTGGAACGGATGCAAACACCGACAATTCAGGGCAACACAGGCGAGGTGCTGCACACAAACTGCGGCGTCGGGGTGATGGGTGTCATGGTTTTTGTCGGTCCTTCTGTAGATGATGTGATACGAGTTTGCCTCGAACAAAGATGATCCTGCAGCGGTGGTGAGCAGCTGTCTAAGGGGAGCCAGAGACACCCGTCCACGCGCGAGCGTGGTTTTCTGCGGTGTGCGAGGCTGCTGTTGCGCTTGTTGCCGAGCCTCTCGCTGGTGGTGGGCGTGGTAGTGAGGGGCGGCGGAAGGAGAGGATGCTCACCACGGTGAAGCCTGCACAGACGTAGAAGTCGAAGGCGTCAGTGTTGAGCAAGTGGAAGGATCAGTGATCTCCTCAACGCGCCGGTAATGAGGTGCAACCGTATTATCTACCGGTCCATGAGTCGACAGAGGGCTTTGAATTTTGCGGTGATATCGCAAAACGCGCAGTGTTGATTGTCTTTCCTGCGCCCTTCTTGCATCGACGTCTAGGGGACGAACAAAGTTGAATGACGCGTAACCAAGTATAGAAGAAGTGCTGCTCGTCGTTCCGCTGCAATGGTCGCGGGTCCCTGAAGAATATTCTCAGGTGCGCGACAGGGGAAAGTAATCGGGCTGTCTGGGTACAGACTCTCATCGGGATTCTGCTGGCTCTCGGACCCACGGGTGGTCGAAGTTGGAGCTACAACAGAGTGGAAGCATCTACTACGTGTCAGGGTTTTTGATAGGTGACCTTCGGGGAGGAACTCCAGCAAAAAACTGTTCATAGGAATAATTGCGTTCAGGACATTGTTGATAAGAACATGGTCGCCGACCTCCGAACTGTCAATGGGGCATCTGCGGTCGAATCAAAGGCCAATCGGGGGCCACATTCATCACGTAGACGGGTGTCGCCGGACATCTGGACGTCGGAGCGCGTCCTTCGAGGATTAAATCGGGACGCGTTCTTCATCTTACCCTGAGCCTGAAGCTGTGCGGTGGAACCCCCAAAATCCCATTGCAACGCATTGGCGAGGGCGTGATGCTCACCCTCGCTGCGAACGCCTCAACATAGTGCTTACTCAAAACCTTAAAAACTCAGCAACAAGCTGTCCACAGAGCACAAGCTACCGAAATGCTATCTGTAAGTGGCTGGCGCTCGGTTCAAGAAAAACAGCCAGTTGTGCGCCCCAAAACTCATATGTTCTGTGAGCAGAAACAGTCTCTCTCAAAACGGTTGTAGTATAAAAATGTTGAAACACATTTGAGGGAGGACAAAATGAGCAACCGACGATGCACCACCGAGCCTGCCGCTATGGGCGGACAGTCAATTCCGCGAGGGCGATTGTAACCGGCGGGATTGAGAAACGACTACTATTTCGATAAGGTTTGACAGCGATCGTCGATTCCACGATGGTTAACCGGCAGTCATTGAAAAAGGCTCCGTGAACTCATCGTAACTTTCGTTTGGGTGGAGTTTCACTCTGCCCGTAGCTTCTGTCAATTCAATGCGCTCTGAACAGTCTGTTGCCGCAAATGCATCCCTTTTCTTGATCGGGGGCTCTGATTGACGCTGGGCTTGCCATGATGCCCACCAAGACTACATCGACTACCGACTTCACAATGCGGGCATTTTGTCAAGCGCTTCCTGGCCTCATTCGCGTACCAGTTTCCGTCCGTAACACGCGGGCTGGAAATGCTGCTTCGGCGGATGACACACAGACCTTCGACGATATTGATCAGTGCTGAGGCCGCAGATTGATTCGAACTCCGATGAATTGGAATGGCAGGCGTCGTTCAGTGCTCGCGTATTTGGGATTGAGGGCGTTGCAGGGGGCTACACCGTTGAAACGGGGAGTACATTCCTCTTTCGAAGTTGCGATTCACCAAGCACTTCGTCGGTCTCAGGAAGAACGCTACGATGCTTCATGAACTTCAATCAATGAAGTGATCCCACCGGCTCTCAGCCTGCAAGGGGATTTAACCTCGTATCACTTCCTCCCTTGCTGGGGAGCATCGTCGGTAAGCCAGGGAAAGTATCGGGACGGTTAGACAGTGTATTGCTACTGCGATCAAAAACGATGAAAACCCGATTCCTCGCGGGGCAGAGCAATAGTCTTCGAAAAAACAACCTTTATAGTGATTTTGTCGTGGTGTTTAGCGCTCTTTCTCCCTTCCCAACGTGCTGACCGAAGGAACAGATGCAGTCGATGACGCGGATCATCAAAACGATCTGGTCCTTCATGCTAGGGTCGATCGGTGATCATCGTCTTTCATTATTCACATGGTTTCCTTTACCACGGGAGCAGATTGTCTCGACTCTGAAGGATGACCACATCTATCTTGTCAAGGAAAATACAGATTCCGTGGCCGCACCGCGAACGGTTTTGTATGTTCGCGAACCAGAAGGTCGAAACAGACGGCTGGAAGTGAAGGTCGTTTTCGCCAGACGGTTCCTCCGCGTTACTTTAATTACCTTTGAAGTGGATTCAGTCAAAACTGAACGAGATGCTGTCATCCAAATGTTCTCGGATCTAGGATTGGGCGGTTGCAAAGGGCACCGTTGAAACAGGGAGATACATTCCTCTTAGGGACTAGGGGTTTCAGCAGTTTCTTCCGCCGTCGCCAGGAAGAACGCTTCCACGGTCTTCGCCAGAACTTCCAATCGGCTGACTAATCCCTACATCACCGCGAGGGTAATATCCTTCGCTCCTCAGCCCGCTGAAGGTAGTAATCGTTCCTCTTCGCTGAAGATGGTGCTCTCAACCCGCGGTTCTTCCTCGACCATCACTTCTCTGGGGTGCTGGGGAACGCCGTCATTGAGCCAGAGGAAGAGATCGTCTCGAAAGATCGGAACGCTTGTAGACGGTGACTACTGCCACATTCGTGGCGAAGCCGATTCCTCTTGAGGCAGAACAGATGAGTAGTTCTGACGGGGCATGGATCGCCATTATTGTGCCCGCTTTTCCTGTTTGCGCTTTCGTGAAAATGATGAGGGATGGCCCCGCTGATGATCTGAATCGCAGTGCCTACTCGGTCATGCTGGGTGTTGATCTGCTGATCGTTATTTGCTCGTTGCATTAGTGTTCTTGTCTTCTGGCCTGTAAAAATTACATCAGAGCAAAGATGGTTCCGTGTCTTTCTGTTTCAGAACAATGCATCGCCTTGGCCACGTTCAAGGGCAGTTTACGCGTGCAGATCGATCGCGTCAGGGGCGAACCCGTCAGGTATCTCAAGCGAGGTTGTTCGTCGAACCAGTTTCCGCTATCTCGATTCCTATTGCCCTCGTGGATATTGATGCAGACGAGGTTGAAAAAAAAGCACTGTTTTCCAATGCTCTCCGGATCCTAAGGATTGGGCACGGTTTGAAGGGCTTCGAAGAGACCGTGGGCTCACCCTCTCAGGCGCCGCAACGAGAGACGACGTTTTCGCCGTCGCCAGGAAGAAACCTTCGGTCTTCATTATGGTGACGACCAGGAAAACCTCCAATGGGTCTTTTTCTCCGTATAAAGGTGTGGGCCCGGCAGCTGCAGACCACCTACTATACTGAAATGATTCTTCTTCTTAGCCGGGGCTTCGCCCGGTATCGACGACACGGATGGCGCCTTCATCTTTCAGTAGAGTCTCCGAGGCCTCGAAGTGAGCAGGACCTGAATACTGCGTCGCGGCTGCAAAGATCTTCAAGACCTCCTCAAGCAGGGGATGTACAACCGGGTGAACACCGTCTGGAAGGGGTCCTGGGGAGGACCTTTGCTTCGGACTTCACAGGACCACAGGTGCCTGGAAGCAACACTTCTTTCTTAACATGCTGGGCATCTTCGATCGCCTTCTACGGTCCCATCTGGAGTGACCTCAAGATGGAAGTGAAAGTGACGCTTCAGCCTGGTGGACGCTACCTTCACGTACCAAAGCTCACACCTCTTCGGTGACGAAGGGCAGGTAAGAACAAGCAAACGAACGAAAATGATGGCGATCGCCAGCGCTGCGCAGAGAAGCCGACGATCACTCACTTGCCTCGCGCGGTTGTAGGCGCGTTCCTTCACGAGCTCAGTAGTCATCACCGGAAGGTCCAGAAGAAGGACCGACTTCCAGTGCGCGTGCTCGTAGTTTTCAACGGCGATGTAGGCGACAACCTCGCAAACGAAAGCATCGAACGGTCGAGGGCTGGACGGCGTGCGTGATGTCAGATCAGGTCTGCGTCTCACCATCACGGTGAACTTCGAGCGTTCGCGCATGATGGCTGGAAGCGGCGGCATCTTCATCATGATTCGTCGGCAGCATCTAGGCCCAGTCGAGCCACGAGGCCGTAGCAGTAACGCACCGCGTCGAGCCACGGGCTTCTCGAGAAGACCATGGAATTTTGGCATTGCCCATAGACTGACATCTTCTTGTGATCCGAGTCCAAAGAAGATCATCCGGAAAGACCTGCATGTGCCCGGGGTGCGCCCGAATTCAGATCGGCACGGACGACCATTGAGTGGCCGGGTTCGGATGATGTCTGACCTGCGGACGCAAGTCCATCAGGTAGGTACGAGAGAACAGTCCTCGTCAAAGCCAACCGCAGGCAATCTGCGGGGAAGTATCCATGATGTCGGTTCGCCCGTAGCTACTCTCGCTGATCCTCGGTGTAACCGGGGCTGTACTCCGAGGATCGACGAAGCTGGTCTTCGTTGAAATTGATGATCTGGGTGTAATCAACTAGCCGCTATCTGCCTGTCAACGCGGTACGCACAGGGGAAGGAACGCCGAAGAAACGCTGACGGGGAGACCAGCCAGTCGTTGTTGAGGCCGCGTACCCAGTTCTCGTGGCGCACGCGCATGAAGTCAGGTGGAACTCAATTCCTTTAACGCTCGATGTGAGTTCCTCGTTCAGGTCTTTGTCCGTTGCGGGATTGACCCGGCTTGCCGCCGTTACGGATGTCACTGACGCGGGCGACGATCTCAGGGGCTTGCCGCCCTTTTTTCGAGATTCGTCTGGCGTACGTCTTCTGGTTTTTCACACCGCGCATCTCGCCGCTTGCCTCCACAGGCGCCACCAGAGCCTCGCCAGGCAGAAGGTCGTCTTCCTGCAGCTCAGCGAAACTTCGCGACCCTGATCGGTGAGCTGTCCACTCGGGGGTTTCGGTCACGGGCGGCACTCCTTGCGAAAACTGTGCGGGCAGAGTTCAGGTCACGCCGCGCGTCGATATCGGTCGTGTCTCGAAAGTACAGCACATGGCGATACCGCGCCCTTGCATCCATCTCCGCCTCGGGTGGGAGAACAGGAACCTCAACACCGAGCGGGAAGCCGTAGTTCAAACGAAAACTGTAGCGCTCGTGCGTCGGGGTGGCGATCCACGCACGCGGGAAGGAGCTCAAGGGCCGAGTCGTCTCGATACGGGCAGCCAACACCGTTCTCGGCCTCAGCAGCGCGCGGGGTCAGTGATGTGGAAGAGCAGGGCATTGGTAGAAGCCGGGCATTCGCGGCTCTGGCTCAGCCTGGTACAGCGGTCTGGAAGGTCACGTCCGCAGGCCCCGGGGAGCCTCAGCCTGGTGGGCCTCGCCGCGCTCAGGTGCGCGGAAGGACGCCTGGGCAACCTTGCGGGCGCGGTACCGACTATTCTTGGTTCTGGGTCAGTCAACCGACAGGCCAGTGACGCCACGGGTCTTCAGTGCTTCGTCTTCGACGGTCAAACGCTCGCACAGCTCCACGAAATTCCGACGTGAGATCGGCACCTGATCACGAAAGCCTTGGTTTACCTTCGCCGCCCTTGCGGGGGCTCAATTTGGATCATGGGGGAGGGTCGCGTGACGCGAACCCCAAAGTAGTTTGCACGCGGCGCTCGGTGGGCAGACCATTATCGTCCCAGCCCATGGGGTGAAGACCGATTTGCCCAGCAATTCATGGAAACGCGCATTTTTGACATCGGTGCGTGTATGAGGTTCCTGTGGCCGACGTGGAAGCGAACTGAAACCGTGGGCGGGGAGTGTCTGACCTCTTGGCGGGGCCGATCAAAACGATAGTTCGATCTTCCCAACGCTGGTTCACTGGGCCAGGCCATTCAATACAGTAGCGACGTCGGCACCCCAAGTTGCGGAGCGAGGTGGTTGAAGCTTTCTGTGCTGAGCGCTCGCGTATTCTCCATCCAGTCGTGGACTTATTACCATCCAAACCTACGTTTCATCGGCCCCCCGGTCAGCGAACGCTGATGAGTCACGCTCACGGCGGGGACTATGCGGGGCAGACGGTTGCGAAGCGTGGTGTAATAAGACATTCGTTACATCCGCTCGAACGGTCTGCGAGCGAAGGAGTCTGGTGGTCTGGATGAAGGATCGCTCACGCCAAGGGATCGGCTGCAAACACGTGAAATCGGAAGAAACGCTGATCTTCTTCGACGGCGATCACTGCTGCAATCAGTTATTATCACCCAGATTCAGGACAGGAAATCAGGCTGCCAATCTTTTCGAAGATTGCTGGCTTCGGGCGCAAGAGCGCATTGAAATATCCTGGTCGCGACTTTAGTCGTCACGCATTGATGGAACGGATCCCAGTTGTAAAGCTCTCACCCTTCTGGGGCACACCAAACGGCGTTGTTCCGGTCGACCGACCAAACAGACGCACCACCTTTTGAGGAAATCAGCGGTGGCAAATTTGGGGACGAGGGAGTGTGGACATGCTCCCTCACCGCAGCCATGACTGTCGTTACTCGCCGCATCGCCCCAGAAAGCCGCCGACAATTGGGGCGCGATCCGCAAACAGCCTGACTTTCGTTGCTGCGGATGAGGAAACACGGGCAGTTCGGTCACGTGGATCGGTGAGCATCGCCCCGAACTTTCTCGTGGGATAGCCGCTATCCTGAAATGGGAGGCGCTATTCAGGCGCGAGGGCCGAATAGCGTCGTCGTGTCCACGGTGAGAACCACTGACGGCGTCTTCATACTTGAGGATGGTCATGGATCGATTCCCCATGGTCCCGAGTCAGCGCTGTCGAGATGCTGGGCAGGGTTTTCGCGTGCTCTCATCGGCTCAATATTCATGCAGCGATGAGATCTGGGCGGGTTTTGTACGCTTTCGAGTTCGACGCTTGGCTGGAATCTGCGCTGGTCGATGGTACACCTACGATGTTGACTTCTGAATTTGATCTTGCTGCCTACGCTCGCCGTTTCGCATGACTGTTGCGCAAACGTTGTCAGGGCCGGAGGTCGATCAACGTTCTGGTACATTGAACTCGATATCCGTACTTTGCCTGGGCAAGTGATGACGTCGATCGCGCGATTTTCGAGGCCTTGGAGCTGGCCCCCAGCGTCCAGATCGAGCGCTCAAGCGAACTCAGCACGGCATCGTCAATCGAGACGAGAAATCTACCGGAAACAATGAAGAAGTTCTTCATGACTGCCCCAACAGTCGTGGTCCCATCCTCTTCCGGAGGATCGAACCTAAGAGTCCAGTAACACCAAAGGGGAGTGAGCTACGGTTTTGGATCGTCGTCGAGCGACTCGGCTATTCGCAACTTCATGCACATTGACATATGCCCTCGAAGACGTCATCTCGAAACGCGCGTTGTCCTGAACGCCTTGTTCACCTCCATATTGGTGAATAATTCCATCCTGTTTGCGGAGAAAAGTAACTTCCTTCCATACCCAGTGGGTGTTGATTTGCTGTTACAAAAACGACCAGCACATTAGCACAACTCGCCAAGGCAGCTCTTGGCCCATATCGTTATGTTTGTGCATGCCCGTGCGCCAGAAGGAACAAAGGAGGTGGATGCCAGCATCACGCATCACCATAAGCAGCCGCTCTTGTCTCAACCGCTGTCATATGGCCAACGCCTCGCTGGCAGCCTGTGCGCCGAAGAATGCTTCTTCGACGCAATCTCGAGGCAAGAAACGAGAACAGTTACACGGTTGAAGGTCTTCCGGGTTCTTTGTCGACCCTGGATACCGCCACGAGCAGGAATTTATCAACTACCGTTGCACAGGCTGACCTCGAGTCTGCTCGCTGTCGATAAGGACGGTAAGCTGGTTCCGGCGGTGCGACGGCTTCACACGGATGATCGCCTGGTTATTCAGATCATCAGGACGCGGGGTTTAAGACGACGGCCTGACCATTGAAGACGTTCTCTTTACTCGATCAACGTCGAAGGATCCCCGAAGTCACCTTCCTCGGCCGTGTACTGGACAGAAAGCGGTGAACCGCGAAGACCAGGTGATGCACCATTACCCTTCCTTCTCCAGCCGAGAATTTCAGGTGGTTAATGACGTGACGGTGGCCTGGCCGGATCACTGAAAGTCTACGGGCCGCGCAATCCTATGGTTCATCAAGGACCTGATCATGAGGTTTATTTTACAAGGCAACATCGTTCCAGCCCGACTCGAGCAGTTTTGAAAAGCGGAACCTGGTGGGGTGGAATACGCCCTTACCAAACCATCGGGTTTACGTTCTTCTCTGATGAAAACTCGCGTCTTCTTGCTCAACAAAGCGGTCAGATCGACATCGACTCCAGCTCACGACGGATCAGCTTCTCCAGTTTGAGTCCATCAACGGTGAAGGGTCTGACCGAATCCGACCGTTCGCGCTTCGTGGGTTGACCTTCGATGAAGGCGTTGCCCGCTTCGATGACATTCACGTCCGTAAGGCAATCGCTCACGCTGTCGTGCTGGGCCATCGTCGACTCGTCCTCAGGGCCGAGCCACGTGAGAATTGAACCGCGATCAGTTGGAGGCGTCGATAAGGCCCCGTTGACTCCTTCAACATACGGAGCAGGCTTCGCGCAAGCTCTTACGACTCGAAAAATTCCCAATAGTTTAACACCAGGCAACCTACCCCGCCTCGATTCTGGCGGGTGGGTGTGAGTACGACCTGTACTACAGGCTACCTCGACGACACGGCGACCGCTGAAATCCTTAAGCTGGCTGCTCGGTCTAGTAATCCGCACGTTATGAATGAGGAAGTTCAAGGCCTCATCGCCTCGTCGAACGAAACCGGATCCTCAAAAGCGCCGAACAAATTGTCGCTGCTGAGCGAATTGCTCAACCGAATACGATTCGCCGATCTGGTGGGGCAAGACTTCTGCTGCTTTCTCTAAGACCGTCACTCCCAATAACTACACGTCCTACTTCTTTCGCGGAAGCCCCCTGGGCCGCGTCCCTGAACGTCACAGTGATGGTGCGTTTTGCGCTCGACGCCTCGCCGTTTCGCGGCGTGCTGCTAACCCTGTCTTTCATCATCTTTACTCCCTGCGGACTGGTCCCGGGAGATCCGGTGAAGATCTTGGTTGGCCGCCGCCTCACCCCGAGGGTTCGTGCTGTCTAATGCGGCCTCGTGACCTTCTTTGTTCGTTATTGGCACTGGCTCTCATTAAACTCACGGGCGATTTTGGCGATTCAGTACGTTCGGCGACTCCGTCACGGATGTTCTTGCCGGTCGCGTCGACTGACGGCAACGCTCACGCTGATAGCCTTCATCATCGCGATCTGTGTCCGTATTGCCCCTGAGAGTTTGGGCAGCACGCGCAGGAAGCCCGTTGATCGCTCCATCGTCGGATGGAGCGTCGTTATTCCGCTCCCGGTTTCGCCAGGACTTGTCGTACTCACGTCTTTGGACTTATGTCGAGATGGTTCCCCATCTTCCGGGCAGGGGGAAGTCCCTCGACACCCTCTGGCGCCGCTTCCGCCCTTGCGCTGGCAGCGGGGATCGGCTGATGATCGTCAGGATTACGCGCTGCGGTCGTTGCCGAACTCAAGCAGGATTACGTGACTTTCGCGCGCTCGCAGCAGCCTCGGGCGTATCACTCTGTACCTGCGCGCGGCGTTGCCGATCATTGCGCTCCGCAGGACTGATCTTGGGCACTCTTTTCGGCTCGACGGTTCTCGATGGAGGAAGCTTTTCTCTTCGGACTGGGCAGCTCACTTGCGACTCATGCCTATAAGGATGTGCCGTCGTCCGAGCGATTGCGCTGGTTGCGCGGTGGTCATTGTCATAGTACTTTCGTTAATGGATGTCGCTTTGCTTTGCGATCGATCCGCGTCAAAAGCTTTGAAGAAGGGGTGCCGCGTGAGCAGCGCTCAACCTGATCGTTCCGTTCGACTTACGAGCCTCGGCCGCTGCACCTATCCAGGTTTCGTCGCGCTCTCCTTTGTGATCTTAGCTCTGGTTTTCCTGCGTTTCTTCTCTTCGTTTTCTTTGCGGCTCCCAACGCGCTGGGCCAGGACGTGAGCTTAGGGTGGCCTGTTACATTTTAGACCGATAAAGTCGATCTGTTCTTGCCCTCTATTGCGGGGACTCGATCGATCCTGGCCCATCGTGTACCGGCGGCTCAATGGTATTGGGCTTGCTCTTTGGAATGACTGCCGGCTGGTGGGGAAGCCAGGACACTAGTTTCTCGCTCGTGAAATCTCTCCATGCCGGTTACCTTGTTGGCGATCGTTGTCGCGAATGATTGGGCTCCCTACTGGGTGACTGTGGGCGTTTTGATCATCTTGTTTGCTCCCTCAGACCCATCACGCAGTCCGCGCGGCGACGCTTTCCAGCAGAAACACAGCCCTGTCGAATCTGCCCAGGTTCTGGGACTGTCTTCTCCGCATCTTGGGCATCATTCTTCTAATATCACCCGATCGTGTGGAGCAAACCTCTTTGTCAACGATGGCTTTTGCTCTTGTCTCTCGGTATAATCTACCTCGGCTTTGTGGGAGCTCAGGACACTGGTTGCTCCAACGCCGATGGACGTTTATCCTTGTAATCCGACCGCCTGCGTGATTCCGGGCCTTGCGATCATTATCACCCGCTACCGCAGTTAACATCACTGGCGATTGGTGGAGTGAAGGCAGGAGGTGCGCTCGACGACTGATAAAGGTTTGGTGACCTCGGTATCAGTGTCTGGAGCTGCCGATGGCCCGTAGCCTCGTCGACGACGTGGCGATTCGTGCCCGTGCAGGGCACACCATAGTCGTCGAAGTCTGGCGCAGGTAAATCCATGCTTGCCGCACGATCTGCCGCCGCATTCCCTTCGCGCTCAGGGCGCATCGCCTCGAGGACGCAGGCATACGATATTGTTCGCGACGCTGAAAGGTTCGTGGCCAAGGCATCGTCTATTTCCTCAGGACCCACACGCTACTTCCTTGTCGCCGACTTTCAGCGATGCGGAGATGGAAATCATCGCCGGACAGCGCCTTTCTCAGCGTGAAGTCTGGCGGATCGAGGGAGCGTTTGCGTGGTTGGGCTTCCAGGCGTTACCGAGCGTATCCGGAACTCTCCGGTGGTATGCTCCGTCGCCATTGCGTACGCTGGATTCTTCTCCGCGGTCTTTGTTGCCGACGAACCAACAACGGCTTTGGACGTGACGACTCAAAGGAAATTCTTGATCTTTGGGCGATCTTCGTTCGATCCGGGAATGGCGCTGGTTCTCATCGCTCACGATTTAGCTCTTTTTGCTCATGAGTATGGGGATGGTGATAGTTGTGGTGCCATGGGCGCGTCGTCAGGTACTGTTGGGAAGGGTTTATCTCACCGGAAACTCCACTTTATACACGTGAGCTCGCCGCTGCTGAGCCTCGACGATAATCCCAATCCTCGCCACTGAGGTCGGCTACCGCGCACGCAGGCTTCCTCTTGGTGAGGCTCGTGGCTGGTCAATTTCGTAGCCACAGGCGCGGAGGAAGGCGTGGCTGTCGATGGTGTTTCTGTTGCGATAAAGGCACACAAGGTCAGTAAGGCATTGTCGTTGAATCAGGTTCAGGAAAGACAACTCACGCCTGATCATTGGATTGGAAAAGGCGATTCGGAGGGCAGCGTGGTATCAACGGTGAGCAGGAACCTCATGCTGGCGGGGACCTCGCCGATTAGCATCGTGCCGGTGGAGGCATGTTTCTGCCAAGCGTTGGTGCGACCGCCGCGAGGCCTTGCGCGTGGGTGGCCGCAGACAGCGAGGGTGCTTGCAACTGCTGTTGATCTTCCTGCTTCCTGTACCGATCGCTACCCTGCGCGTTTTGTCCGGGCGGCGAGCGTCAACGCGTGGAATTGCGCGCGCTGGCAACATCCGCAACCTGCGGCGTTTCCGCCCTTGATGTTTCGGTGCAGGCATCAGTTCTTGGAACTTTAGCTAAGCCTGCAACACTGAAGGTTTCGCCTTGCTCTTCATTACATGATGCTTGCAGTTTGCACCAGATGGATGATTGTTATGAAGAAAGATGGGTGATCGTCGAAGAAGAAGGACCACTACGAAGGCTTCTTCACACTCTCCTGGTCGGACTACACTCGCGCTTCTTGCTGCTGTTCCCGGACAAGAGGGCCACGATGACCCAATGTTTTGCGGATTTCGATTGAACCTGCTCAGTAACCTGACGACTGATCGCTTTGGGTGTGCACGAGCGTGCGAAGACTGACGACCGTTGAAGTACATGCGACCTTGTGGATCAATGGCCCTGTGAGGAGTGTGGGAAGTCCACCGTGAGGGCTGTCAAAGCTCACTTGCGCATCTGGATGGACACTTCTCTGCAGCGGAAAAAGACTGCCAAGCGACGACGAACAGCGTCCGCCTGGCCGAGATCGTGGCGGGCTTAGCGATGACATGCGTTCACGGTGCTTTCCTCTGGTCGCCGATTCATGGGCTGATAAGAGGGTTTTTGTAGATGTCCTTCGCTGAGCGGTTTTGAGCAGGTAACGATCAACGAGACCCGCATCCATTAATGATCCAGTTATTCGCATAGCGGTTAGCTTTCTGGAATCAGATTGGTGGAAGCCACACAGGTGTGATCACATACGAGCACCAAAAAAGTAGATTTACCTGCGGTCCACCGAGCGCACTGACGCTCACGGTGAGTTGAAGGCGACCCGCACTGACTTTGTCAATGAGCAACCTCTACGGCGTCAAGCGGTATACTCAGGGGTGGGGGCACGACGGCCTCGGCACCAGCGAGGACCACGGCGCACAGGTCGAGTCCTTGGCGACCACTGAGCCCGACTGGCAAGTTCTAAAACCACGATGCGGAAAGCAGGCACCCGGGTCGCTCACCCACTACGAGCATATGGTGCGTGCGCATCCAGTTGAGAATACCACTGGGTGAGGGCTATCCGGTGAGGCATCACACTCGGCACTGGAATCAGCGGAAGCATCATTGCCCCTAGGCACTCACTCACTCAACAGAATACACACTGGCTTCTCATTGGGACGCGTTCGGAGACTTTCTTTTTGATCCCAAATCCTTGGTACTGACGAGGTTCGGCGGATATGTCCAGCCCCTCCACACGTGCCAGGCCGCACGTCAGGCTGATTGATGCCCACGAAACGCTTTCTCATAGCGTCGTGCTTTCTCTTCGAAATTCTTTTCAAAGGTTTCCCACGATACGCCCTCTCTCAGAGACGATATGGTGCGTAAAGCTGGTAACGTTAATAAGGCCCAAACGGCGTAGGTCGTTAACTCCCAAGTGCGTAATCATGCGAACGCACCCAGGTGACGACAGCGTTCGTATTAATATGCAACCGACACAGCGAAACCTGCGCCACTCGGATCTTGGAGGAAGATCTCCGGGCAAACCAGTTGATACCGGACTGCTTATGCAAGACGAAGAGCGATACCAAAACAACGACGAGCCAGCAGATATGTCGATCGATTGTGAGATGTTCCCATCGCTTTGGACGTGGAGATCGAAGCCAAAGACAATCTAAACAAAAGAAAGCGTCACGCCGATTTCCTTGGTAGATGCCGACACGGCACGGCGACAAGACACCAGATAGAGGCCAGAAACCTGCTCCCTAGGCACGCCACAGCACCTGTAGCCGAAGCGTTGGTGGAATCTGCTGCCGGAGAACTGCTGCAACCTTGGGATCTGACACGGAAGTATTACATCGCATTGATGATACCAGGTGAGCTCGGGTCGGAAACACGCAAGGAATGATACAAGTGAAGTAAACGCCGGTCACTTGATGAAAGCGTTCAGCGCAGTGACCAGTATCCTTGGTGTGCTGGTCGTGCTGAGAATTTCCGCGATCTGTCGATTTCTTCACGCAGATTGTCGCGCGGGATCGCGGAGGATTTTGACGCCGATGGCCATCATGTGTGATCGCGGAAACGCCAGCGCCCAGACTCAGGCATGAGGCGCATTCCAATATGAACCGGGGCAGCCGGTATCATTGCAGTACCAAGCATCAACGCCATGCCAACCATCGCCGCTGGTGACATTGCGGTACGTACTTTCGGACGATCGGGATACCATTGTCGCCGGTCAAAGTGCCTGAAGGGTCCTCGAAACAAAGACCTGGTCACCGGCTGAGCACCAGATAGGGATACGCGTTCATCGAGTAGGCGAGCTGGCCAAAGACGATCATGAATTGGTCGAGTGCAACCAGTGAACTGAACGCGCGTTAGGCGAACTGCAAAGGTACACGAGAACGGTCGCCAGGGCGCCACCCGACGGCAAGCAGATGAAACGGAGTGTACAGAATCGCGACATTGGGGCAAAGGTGCCAATTCCGAGAATGAAGATTCCATAAAGGAGGATATTGTGGCGGCGCCCGTGGCGCGATCGGATGAGCGGCCACCGGCGATCGCTCGCGGCACCGAGGGCCACCCCGACCAGGCCTTCTTGAATTCAATTAATTCAAAAGAATATCCGGCGCTGCGAGGCGCGCCATATGGGGGTGCGCCGGCGATGACACCGTGTCATATCCGAAGGCAGGGAGACCGGTGGCGACTCCTGCGAGAAAAGCGATGGAGCGCGCGGCTTTGAAAGCTGGGTGTCTCGAAGGTCAGATCGTCGGTTTCCTTTGCTCGGCGCAGGAGGCGTTGAAGAATCGATCATGGTCTCATTGTGCGTCCTCTTCATTGCTCCATGCATATTCGGTGGTGTTCATGTGTTCTGGGGAATGAACAGTGATCGCGTAATCCCGACAGAGGCCGAAGCCGGAGCACAGCCGACGCGCAACTCCGGCCTCGAGATGATGATTGTGAATTGCTCAGAGGACCATCGCCGCAATCCATCACCAATCGACGGAACGTTGCTGATACAGAAGGTGGGGACACCGTGTCTCGCATGGTCGTGCTGACCATCGACGTTAGTCAACTGTCGGGCCGAGCGTCGAATCCGAGGCGGTGAACCGGCGTGCCAACCCGGCGGTGCCGTGATTGCTACCGTCGCCATGGGGAGAAACCCCAGCGTGGAGACATAGAGGACGTAGATCGCAGAGATGATCGGCAGGGTCGAGGGGACGATACATGTTGATGACAAACCAGCCAAAACGTGATGATGCCGCGGAACCTTTGAACGTTGAAGAGCGCTGCAGTTTTCAAAACATCTGACCGATTCGTTGAGGACCAGTAGCCTGTGCGGTGATCAGGGCTCATCATCTTCATACCGCCACTGGGGACATCGTCAGCCTGCTGCCGGGGACGACTCACGCATGAAGAGCATCATGCACAGACGCAAGGAACCAACGAAGCGGATCGGCCTCGGGTCCATTCGCGTGAGCTGGTCTGATGACAAAGCACACGATGAGGCAGCCACCGCGGCCCAGACCTTCTTCATATCAATCCGGTTTCTCCTCCAGAAGACGCGAGGAGGTGGTCTTGTTCGCGGTGCAGGGCACACGCGGTAGGAGAAGAGAAGTGCGATCGCTGTCGATTGCCATCGAAGCCGCAGGGTGCCATTGCTGCCATGGGGTTGTAGAGGGACACATCCGCGCGGCGGCGTTGATGTTCTTGTGAAATGTCGTACAGAAAGACCGTCCGAAGCCGATGGGAAGAACATACGCCAGAGCGGTGACGATACCGAAAGTATCGCACAGGCAGATGGCGAGCTCGTTCATGACGCCAATGAGCGGCGGGCGCAAGGAGCGGAATGAAGGCGACGTAATGAATGAGTTAGGTTCCTGGCTCATCACGCCCGCTGACGAGGACGCCATAACGTTCCCATTTGGCGCCGCAGAGCAACTCACGCGGGCTCGCACACATCTGCGACATGCGGTTAACGATTGCGCAAGCGAGCGCTGATGGGCAACGGCCGCGGCAGCGCGAGCAATGCGTAGGAAAACGATTTTCACGCCTCTGCGAGCCGGTTTGAAGATACCGCATTCCAGCGACAAGTCCGGCGACGTGGGGCGACAAAGAGAGATGACGACGTGCCTCCGGGCAAGGCTCAAACCAGCGACGATCACCGGAGGACGACGCATTCAACAAAAGCATGACTATTCAAAGTGTGTGTGAAAAACGGTATGGATAAGGGCAGCTTCAGTCGGGTGCCCAGTTAGAAACGGGATGCGCGAGCTTCGGTATGACTGCGACAAAGGCATCCTTGGAAGAAAGGCCTGGGCAGGCGGCAAGGAGACCAACGATGGTGGTTCCTCCAGGGAAGAGACCCACGATCGATAAGGTTTGCGGGTACCCGCATTCTCGAGCCATGAGCGCCAGGCTGCGCTTCCCAAGAACAGCGGGCGACGATGGCGTCGAGTCGGCGCGGTGGTGGTGGCGGATTGACGCCGCCTCGGCCATCGCATCGTCATGCGGAAGATCCGCGCCGGGGAGGAGGCGATCTTTAAAACAGGGAGTATCTCGTGGCGATCGTTTCGCCGACCAGATCCAAAGCTTGCGAGCAGCGGCAGGTTATTCGTCCGTTGTCCCCACAGGGGCGAAAAGACCTCATTGACGACCGATCTGCGCACGTTGACGTTGGGCATGACGCGGACCAGCGGAACCGCAGCGCGCGAAATCAGTGTGAATCTGAATAAGCAAAACGACCTGCGGCAATCCCGGACGACAGGGGTCCTTGGCGAAGAACAATCTCGCGGATCTCGCGAATGACCTCTGACTGGACATTTGGTTTCTGCAAGGACCAAGGGTCGCTCGGCGCGACCTGACGATTCGATGCGGTGTGCCTCCCAGTTCATCTGCCAGTCTTCGGCGGCACGGTGGTGTCGATCAGCAAACATCAGATCCGAGCCGCTGAAGCCAGCGGCCACGACTCGCGTGCATCGCTGAGGCCGTGCACCTGTTCCGTCAGAAACCGCGATTCGATCCTTGAAGATAGAGGTGTATGTTGGCGTTATTTTTAACACACTTTACGTGTTGATGGCAACAAGGGTCTCATTCTGAAATGCAAGGAAGTTATCACGAAACAGAGTGCAGACGATTCATCCACGAATCGAGGCATCGGGGGCGCTGGTGGATCGATGAAACACACTGCATAGTTGAACACTGACGCCGATGCGCGCCGAGACGTCACTTCTTCAACGGGTGGTGCTTTCAGGAAGCTTCCAAACCTTGATGAGGAAGAAGGCAGTGGGCCATCTTCATCTTCTCCTTTGCGCTGGAAACTGCCGTGGAAAACAGCTGCAGTCGTGCTGGTTGGGTTTTCGCAGTGCTTGGTGTTGCGTTGATTCATTGAGGGATCGGGGACCGCGCCCGATCCTCCCTCACCAACAGGCCGTGGCCGGGAATCCGCCTCAGCTCATTCTGTGCCATCGTCATCTGCCAGCGTTCTGTCGCAACGGTCCCAGATCGTTCTCCATGACGAAGTTCACTTCACTTGGGTGATACACTCGTCGAGGGAACACGAAGGTCGTGGATGCAATCGAAGAAGCGGTGTTTCACCGAACGCCCGATACGCCGACGCACGAGTCGTCATTGGCGAGCAGCTCAAAGTGGACAGAAGAAACGGAAATGAACGTGCGTCGATGTCATGTACCGCACGATGCTGTCGGACTGCAGAATCTCGACGGTGTCGGGCCTCCCTTGCCAATCGAATCATCGCCTATCGCCAATCATCCCATCAGCGGTATCGACCGTCTGATGCTGTGGGGATTGTATCGATGCCAAAAGATTCGTCGGGGGGCGTGCCAGCCGAAGATCGGTAGATATTCGCCTTCCCATAACGCACGGTGTGGTCGTCAACCTATGCATTCTAACGGTCGCTATATCGCTTGGCTGGGCCCAATACCGCCACGTGGTTAAATTGGCCTGGACGTGCATGGCTGCTGCGTTGGAGCGAATGCGCTGCCACGATGAGCGATATTGCGTAATCTAAGTGCCGCGTGTTTTACAGGCGCGATGTCAGACCGCTTTGCTTGGGAAGAAGGCGCGCGGATCGGCGCGCGGGATGTTTTGCAGGGCTTTCACGCGCGGCTCGTGAGCGAAGTGAAGAAACTGAATGAAGGATACAAACGAAGAAGAAACAGCGTGCTCGTTATTTCGCGAGGGCGGTACGTTAAGGGGCGCCAGCCATGACATTCCTGCTCTCCAGTGACGAAGCACCTCCAGTTTGCTCACCTTCGACGCGGGGATATTGTCTTTCGATGGAAGCTCGATCTCACCTGGTCCCATAGCATTCCCAATGTCGGAGTCTATTCGCGTCAAGAAATAGAACTCCTGCCATCAACGGATCGATGGTCACAATTCACAACGTTTTCGCGGCAACCTCGAAAAGTTGTTTCTTCTCTTCACAGCATGCTCGAGCTTTAGTTCAGGCATGTCTCTGGAAAATGATCATCAGCCAGTGCTGCGGATGCTGTGACGCTGACCGTCTCTTTCGCCCATCTCACGGCTGTCTCCGGTGCACACACATGTCGATCTCTTGATGACTATCGGCCTTCTATCGCCGCGCAAAAACAATGGAAACTCGTCGTGCAACTGGCGGTTCTTCTTCTCTTTACGCTGGTCGGCCCCCAAACCTCGGTTCTACGCTCGTTCGGGGTCAGTCTCATTGCCTTTGGGAATGTGGTTGAACCGTGAAGGAGGACGCCGTCCGTATTCGCCGGTTTCTGTCTCTCTGTCGCGCTGCCTAGAAGTCATCCCCGCTCGATGGATTTCGCATGAGGGAGAAAAATTGGGTAGCTACCGGAAAACGCGTGGATCCCTCAGACTGATGCGTACTGGCAGATCGCGGGCGCAACGCCGCTCAATCGCAATCTCCATAATTCATGGATTGGAGCTCAGTCGATCACAGCGCAAATTCTGTCCATTCGTCACTCAGTAACCATTGCGTCTTTCGCTGCTGCTCTTGGGGCGCAGTTGCCTGCCCTCTTGGTTTTGTGCATCAATGCCTGGATTCCTCGCTGGGGAACAGCGTGGATCTCAGCTGTTGCGAGGTTCTTTTCTTCCCTATAGACTCCAGTCTCGCTTGGAAATAACACGCCAGGTCTTTGCTGTAGGTGCGAGATTAACGCATTGCTCTTATTGCTGCTCGCCTCGGCGCTTCGACGTCAGGCCCCTCGAACGTCACTAGGAGAATAGTCAACATGACGGATGGTACAATGCGGAGGAGAGCGGCCTATGGCAGCGAACACTCGAGCAACACCGGTTCTCCCTCGTCTTTGCTCCGCGTTGTTTAATCAAGGCGGTGAAAGCTTGCTGCAGATCGAGCGCTGAGCGAGCTGCGACGCCTTGCACGAAGTCAGTCAACCTCGGTGGACAGATCTTCCTGCAGGAAGCTACCAAACGAGGCCCCAGCGTTCTCACCTCGCCCCTCTTTTTTCGGCAGCCGGGATGATCTCAACCGCCGAGGAACGACGGATGCTTGCCCACTGATCTGCAGGCATGCCTGGGCCAGCCTTGCCGATGTATGAGATGCTTCCGTCGCGGGCGGTAACGCCCAGAGAAAAACTCCTCGACACTTGATTGCGCGAAGGCCACGGATTCCCGGTTATTCCGGCAGAGCCGCTGAAAATGATCGCGATAAGTTGGACTTTGTTCGGCTCCGATGCGCAACGCACACCGGAAAATTAAAATGAAGCCGCACGGGCATGGTTGATGCACTGAAACGACCTCAGTGCACTTGCGGCGGCTGGCGCAATTGCTGAGTGACGTCAGGGGACCATTACCCATGAAGACGGGTTCGCCGCTACTACTTTCGGGCAGTCGAGGCCCGGCAGGCTTCCGAAGTTGCCGATGCAATCGTGGAGCGGACACAGTGCGAACTCCGCTGGTCAGGCACGCATACGCAGAGCAGAGGCGCTCCTGCTCAACTCGTCGCGGCAATTGCAACGAAATTTCAGGCGATGGCATGCCGCAGGACCCGGAAGAAACTCTCTTGAGGATATTATCTCCAGCCAGGCCAGGCATGCGCAAGGAACGTTCATGAAGCTGAACCCCTGCGCCAGCGCCGGCAATCACTGCAATCATCCAGCAGTAGACACAAAGGCGCGTCAGAGGACCCTGAAGGAGCAGTAGGGAGGAAACTCGTCATGACATGTGCCGCCTCCCACGCAGCTAAAACGCTTCACATGCCTGCTTCTTCGCGCTGAGCGAGACGCAGGTCTTTTCGAGGGTCAGATCCCCAATAATTCCCCGCATAAATGCGCGGACCCAGCATCCATCATCCTTGCACGATCTCCGCTGGTTCCGATGGGGCTCCCCAGCTTCTGGCGGCGTTGTCCGCCGTCGATGAAACCAAGAACCTGAAGGCGAGTTACGCACTGAGCGATGCGATAAAATAGTTTCCAATGGGACGAATCGAACGTCCAGCCTTACATGGGAACAATGAAACTTGAGGACAAGGGGATTTTTAACTGGACTGCGAGCATTGACGTGGCAAGGTCTACATCAAAGGTTTTTCATGATTTCAGGATCCCATAATTACCTGCACAATCCGACAATGACCGGGACATCGGTGAGGGTTTTGCTTCTTCACCAAAACGAAGGGACACTTACATGGCATAACCATGTAGGAAACTGAAATCAATTCAGGAACGAGGTGCTCCCAAAACGACGCAGCGTTCGGAAGGGTGCCTACGAGGCAAAGTCAGCGTGGCGCTCGCATGACCATGAGCTAATTGCCGCAATCCTTAACCTCTCCTGGGTTGAGCCGTCTTTGCAGGTAACGCAGTAGATTACAAGCCGGTTGCCTCTCAACGGCGAGGGCTTGACGGAAATATCGCCCTGAAACGACTTTCAGGTTGAGCTGTCAGACACTGTTCCTAGATCCTAATTCGGAGCAGGGGCGTTCCTCTGCAGAGGGGTTCAGGTGGGCTCAATCCATACAACGGACGGCGGAGCAGTCAGATCGCTTACTCATCGCGAGCGGAGATGGGGCGGTACGTCTTGGACGTGTGCAGACCACTCTGTGTTCTTTCGGTCCTGGTGCAGTCGTGGCCTGGCGCGTCGCATGACTCTGCACCACGATCCCAGGATACACGATCTTGCTCAGGGCAGACGTTCAACCGCTACGCTACCACCGTTTTATGGGCTCATTCAACGGGAATCATGATCAACCTGATCATGATGCTCATTGTTGGCGGACTACTCCGGCGTTTCTTGGGTCAAGGTTTGGGCGCTTTCGGCCGTTTCACGGCTTCGATTTCTCTTGGGCTTGTGGGCGTGCTTTTTTTTTTTCTTACGAGCTCGCAGCGCCTCGTTGAATTGATTTCACTATGGTTAGCGGCCCGGTCTCAGATTTCTGTCACCGTTTGGTATCCATTAGGCCAAAGTGCGAAGATGAACATGCGTAGCGCACGCGTATTGGTAACTGGCATTATCACACCTTGCTTTTGCATTTAGCAATGGCACAGGTTCCTATTGACTTTTTACTTTCGTTTTTTGGCATGGTGGGTAGCTTTACCGTTGGTTGATCGACAAGGAATCATTCAATGCTGGGCATTAACGTCCGTTGTCATGTGATAGTCACTCTGCTACTCTCAGTACCGTCAGCCGATCTGAACTTCCGTCGCCTGGCCTGCGCGTGATCTGGCAATTGCGCACACTTGCGTGAACGCATTCACTTGCGCGCGTGCCCGCCAGGTGCGTGCGCCACCGGCTGGCGGTGGGATGACCTCGGCTTCAGACTCTTCCTGATACAGGGCAGCCCTGGACTCCTGTGGTATCACTTGAGGGACCACGGCATTGCACGCCTCATTACTAGCTGGAACATTTCATGATTGGCGTCTGTGGGCTGACGACCCGCCACATGGCAGCTCGTACGGGCGCATGTACTGGCGCAGTATGCTTGCCGGTGTGATCACCGGGTCGGTACTGCCAGGTGCGGCGACCGCCCGCGAGAGATCGAGCAGGGCGTGGGTCGTGAGTTGCCCTGCATGGATGGTGCCGTCTGGGGAACAAGCTCGGGGACGGTGTGATTTAAGTCGCAGTGGGTGCCCGCGGCAAGTCTTGAAACTTAAGGCTGAAGGAACTAGGGGGCGTGGCTCACGGTACGGCGTAAAACTGTACCTTGGGGGTGTCTGGGTATCTGTACATTTTTTGCCATCTCGCCGTAATGGGACGGTAATCATGTTACCCGTACCGTTGCGACCTTAACCGGGGCGGGCGTTAAAACAGGGAGTTAAAGCTCTTTAAACGCGTATTTAAGCCCGTTTAACCCTGTGCTCGTCAGAATCGGTGGTGCGGGTATTGTGCTCAACAACTGTTAATCTCACAACATGATTTCACCGATTGTAATTTATCCCGGTCACATGAAGACATCCGTTCTTAAAGTGCATTAACGCCTGACTAAGGGTGTTGAAATTCCTTAAAAACATCTGGACTTGCAAAACACCCATTTTGGTAGAATGGATGGGTAGTTTGCCGCTCGAGGCAGGCGTGCATCCGTGAATCGAGCTCTTCGCTTAAGCGAGGTGCAATCGCGCTCAGAACACGAGATTCGGATTTTTAAAGGGGCAAAATCCCAGCGTGCACGAACCCCGTATTTACCTAGAATTTAACGCTTCCGTAGTGGTGGAAACGCCTCTCGACACTAATAAACTTCACCATTTTCGCGGCGGGGATCGTGCGTGTTACTCACGTAGGCCGATCCTCTCAAACACCTCTAGCCGGCGAGGAGCCAGCAGTGCTTCACGATGGTGACGAAGGACTTTCACGATATCGACCGCGTACCGTCATAAAGTCAATCAGCCCGAAATTGAAACATGCTTGTGATCTGCCAGGTGACCAGGCTGTTCAGCTTTGGACACAGCATTTCGCACTCCACATCGCCGCAACAAGCGTCACGATTCGACGAACGTTACGGAAAGAAGACCTACGGGTTCCGCTTCGCTGCGTCATGAGACGCCCCCCTGAACGTGTCGCTGGGGCATCAGGTTATCGTGCTCGGCATCGATGGGTATGCGAAAAGAAATCAATCATACGCGGGGAGAGATCAGTAGTAGCGTCAAGAAGTGGAACCTCCGTCATCCATCAAATAGTCCTGCTGGCACCGGTTGCACCCTACATTGACCATGGAACCACTGGCTGTACGACCACGTAGTTGCTGAGGCGACCGTCAATCCGCAAGCACGTTGACGCTTCCGAGGAGGGCCTTGAGATAGCTAAGGGGTCAGGATGCTCGCAACGAGGCAGCGCAAGGATCATCGTCGCTCGCTACAACAGGCGTATCACGCGCTGAAGAAGACCCTGATCGACGCTACCCAGGGCGCAGGCGGCACGCGCGCGCAGAAACTCGCGCAACGCTTCCCCGTTCGCGTGCGTAACCGCGACAGATCGACGGCGCCCGCGGTACCTTCCCGAAGTTCGAGGCATCTCCGCGTGTTGCTTCCGCGAGATGACACACCGCGGCGACGCCCGACCATCACCGGTCAGCTGGTAAAATACTGGTGTTTGGTTCTAAACGCGGTTTTCCGTCATGCCGAAACGGTCACTCGCTGGAGCTCAAACGTTAGAATCTGGAAGGGGCACATGGCTGAAACCAAGTACGAACTCGTTTGCGGAGGTTTGCAGTCAACTGAGAACCCGACATACGTAGAATGCGATCCTCAGAGCTTGCCAGTGTTCCAGGTTTTCAGTCTTCCGTCTCTTGAGGGCGAGGTCACCTTCCCCGGGTTGCGGTTAACGTCTGAGACGCCGACCGATACACAGCGTACCATTGGCCAACGCAGACCGGCGAAACTGTCAGATTCGCGGTACGGCGTGGTGACTGAAAACCAAAGCTGAACGCGGTCTTGAAAATAATTCTTGAGACTTTTGAATCACAATAAGGGCCCCACCACGGTGGAGTGCTTTCTCACTGGGGAAACAGTAGGAAAACCCGTGACCCAAGCAGCGGAAGCGCCTAGTGAGGGCGGGCCCTGAGCCGCTAGTGGTTGTGATAACATGACCTTAATGTTGTGGTTGAGAGCTAAAACACGAAACTATCCCTTCACGGAAAACTGGGGTGAGCTACCGAAAAACAAAGAAATTTATACATTTAAACAGCTATGCATAAGCTGAGCGAAACCAGGATGTTGGGAGAAAAATGCTATACTTCCTGGACTGTAGCTTAAACACAACAAACTGAAAAGCTCAATAGATTCACCCTATAGCTGGAATCACTAGCGAGGAAAAGCACACCATACAATAGCTCCTCAACCGGAAATAAACCGCCTGAAGCGGACGTGCTTGGGACTCTCCCGGAGAACCTCATGGCACAGCAGCACACTTCACTGATGCAAACCGTGGTTCCGCACCGGCGCACTGTCCTGGCAACGTCGCAACACTCGGTATGAAGGCGCCTGCGGTGCCAGAACACCTCAGCGGCACCCACCGCCACTGCAACCGCACAGGCATCTCCACCGCTGACGCCAGCCGATCGCGGGCGCGGTAGTCACCGTCGACAGCCGGCACGCAGCCTCCCCAGGCGCCACCGCAAGCGGCTCCAGGGCACCGTCACCGTCAGCGAAACGGGCGTGGCCGTCGGCGGTGCTGATGCGGGGTCACGCAGGCCAGCAATATGACCATCTTGTTTGAACGGAGACATGACCGCCGACACTAACGGCAACGCAACCGTCGCGGCAAACCAACTCGGGCTCCAGCAACTCGGATTCTCCCGCAAAGATTAGGCAAAGGCATGCCGAAACCTCCGCCAAGGCGGCTCTGGGCGCTCCGGCACCGTGACCATGACAGCGGAACGTCGGCGCAATAACGGCTACACCCTCGTCGAAATCAAGACCGACGGCGGCTGGTCACGCACTTTAACGGCATCATCGGTGACTGACGTCTGGGGCGACAAAACTCGTTGAGGGTTTGGTGCGACGCTCTGGGGCGGGCGAGAACGGCGTAATCGAGGGTGAAATGGCGCACAGGGAACGACAGAAAGCGAGGGGCGCCGTTGGTGCTAGCGTCCCCTCAAGCCCGCCAGGTGTCGCTGGCCTTGCGTCAAAGCCATGCTCCGCCGCTTCAAAAGGCTGGCTGACAAACGAATTGGTATCCACTCACTTTAGAATATGGATAACACGCCAGACCAATCACACCCAAACTCTGGTAGATTAACCACTTGATTTGGTTACCGATAATCATTATGTGAAATCCCACAAGGTTGTTGCGCGGCGCAAACCGTCAATCCTTCGCCACTGTACTGCTGGCCGGAAGCAGTGGCGCGTCTTCCGCAATGAAGAAGACTGCAGTTACCATATTAACTGCGCGACCGCATGAGTACGAGCGCATGACTCCCGGTCTCTTCCACCACACCACTGCATCCGCATCCGCTTCCCGCCGGCAACTACATCTGCAAAGCGCCAGCGAGCATACCTCGGCAGCAACCACCGCTTCCTTCTGCTACAGCAGATGTGAGGTGACGGACGCGCACGTCACCGTCAAGAATAACTTTTGACGACGGCTCACCAGGACGTATTGAGAGGGTCGCGCAGACGGCAAGGGCATCCGTAGACGCTAAGGGACTCCGGAACAACTCCTCAAGGTAAGGTCCAGGCAAAGGGCGCAAGGCGGTCAAGCTCGGGGTAACTCCTCTTCCACCCGTTGGTGACATTGCTCGTTTCGAGGTTGGCGGCTGTTGGTTCAGGGTGACGGTCGGGTAGCTGCTGGGCTCCTGGGCCGCCGGGACCTGGCTTGTGCGCGGGTCGCGGTCGGTGGCTACCAGGCATCCAGGCTAACGGCGGTGACCTTGCGGGAGCTCCGGACGCCAGTGAGCCAACACTCCATCTGGTGGCGGCGAGAGGCGATACAGGCTCAGAAGGGTTTCACCAGGCCCACAGGCTAAGGTCACCCGTCAAAGCCCGCAGCCCAGTGGCTGTGGCTGAAGGCGCGTGCCTGGCAGCTCACCGAGGCATCCCAAACATAAAGGACAGTGCATCCAGTCATGGAGATTGTTCCTTGCAGTGCCGTCGGGATGATTGCTAGCATGGGCTCGCGGGCAGCCTGCCGGGTACAGGTCAGCCCACACTACGCACTGTAGTTGCAAGGCGACGCCTTTTGGCGAAGGAAATCTGCGTAGAAATCAGCCGCTGACCATTGCCGGTGCCCTCGCGGCTCACGCCAGCTGCGGCGGCAACTCCGGCACCAACTCCCAGCCCCTCGCTTCACCGCAACCACTTCCGCAACCTCGCAGCAAACCACCAGGGCGGAAACCAAGACCACCAGAACTTTTCAGCGCCCCGGCGGTCTGCCCAACGAAACAAGCAAAATGCCAAAGAAGGCAGGAATCAACCAGCGGGCAACCTCACTCGGCGCCAACAAAATCAGGGTTCAGGGAGATGCAGCGTCAGAGGTGCGGTAGCGACAACCGTCTACTACAACTGACCAAAGTGGCTGCCTTCGAATCGAGGACGGCGCTATTTAGTGTGTTCAAAAATACCGGTGCGTGGGTAACTGATCAACGGTGGAACATCATTTTGAAGGACGGCTCTGGATCCAAGACAGCAGGACGACCTCTACCGCCGTTGGGGCGGGCAGCTACGTGCTGGGCTGAATAGAGACGAGGGCAGGCCGACCTCTCCACCATCGATATCCAGCTGGTAGTCGGCGGCTTCCGCGGCACCGCTGGACGTTCGAGTCAAAACCCACCAGGTTCGCACGACTTCTCCTGAGATTGGTATCAAGTAAACAGGCTACCGCCTGGTGGTGCGATAGCCAGCAATACGCTTCC